>TARA_B110000971_G_scaffold1436_1_pt1 | contig 33239 bp, 27 predicted proteins | sample TARA_B110000971 | Tara Oceans TARA_B110000971 (sample SAMEA4397842) | marine metagenome | biome: Polar Biome; feature: [SRF] surface water layer (ENVO:00010504); material: water (ENVO:00002006), including particulate matter (ENVO:01000060) such as... | depth 5 m | reverse complement strand
TTTGACACGACGTGAGACGAATCCGGCGAGCGCGGCGGGTTGGCGTGCGGCGTCGAGTGTCGCGTTCATCGGTTCGAACGGCCGCCGGGTACACGCGACACGCGTGGGTATCCGCGCCACCGCGTGCGTACCCGCCACGCTTACGCAAATCATCGTGCGCCGTACGAGGCGCACGCGAGTTGTGGTTCCAAAACGTGGCACGATTCTTTCCAAGTGACAGTTTAGTTTTCCGCACGTTTCAAAAATCCATCGGTGCACGCGCGTCGGCGCGTACGCGCCGTGGAGGGCTCCATTATTTTTTGGTGCGTTGGTAGGGTCGCGTTTGTTACGTAGTAACAACCACACACTACGTGTACACGTTTCACAGACTAGGTAGGGAGAGACAACTATCCGACGCGCGTATTATTGCAAGCGAAGTAAAGCGTTTTCCATCACGTCTCGTAATCATCACACGTCTCGCCCTATTTGTCCCTTTCGAAGGTCTAATAACTCCTCACGCCGTCTCGCCTCGCCAAGTATTTGTCCAACTCGACCGTCTAATAACTCCCCGAGCCCCGGGGTCCTTTTTCTTTTTCCCGCGGCGGCAACCCCGCGGAGAGGCGGCCGGTTACCGCAGACGCATCGTAGTGTCTTTTGTTTTCGTCTTCGTCGTAGGTAGCGGAGTGGTAGTTAGACCTTTCACTGGCAGGCGCTGCGTAAAACCCTTCGTCCGAGGAGTCGTTGAACCGCGCGTTACCCCCGGGCGAAAACAAATGCGCGTTTCGCAAAGCGTCGTCCCGCGATTCGTACTTTGAGAAATCGTTTTCCAGCGCCCCCGATTCCGCCAGCGCGTCCCGCGTCCGCGAAAGCTCCTTCGCCTTTTGCGTAAACCCATTTTCGACGCAGGCTCTGATTAGTAACATGAACGTGATTTCGGTGGGAAGCACGTTTTCGGACTCGCCCTGCATCCGGTCGAACACGACGAGCGCTTCGGCGATTTTGTCACCTCTGAGTAACGCCCCGAGCAAAGCGTTGTACACCGCCGCGTTCCGCTCAACACCCCACACGCTCCGCATGCGCTCCACCACAACCTCCGCTTCCATCCACCTCCCCTGCGTACCGAGGCAGTGCACGTACGCGCCGCACATCACGGTGTGCGGTTTGAACGTCGGCGTTTTCAAGCCGCGAAGGGGCTTTGCTCCTAAATTTGAACCAGTCGACCCGAACGATCCAATACCGGGCTTCTTTTCGGAAACCTCCGTGGCGCGCGCCCACACCGCGTCCGCCTCGGCGTGCGCCCCCGCCCTTTCCGCCGCCGATATCAGGTGCGTAAACGTGTACGCGTCAGGCACAAACTTCCCCTGGAGCAGCTCCGCAAACGTGCTATTTGCGTTTTCCCAATCCGCGGACCGGGCGTAGCCGCCCAATAAACAGTTGTAGGTGTACGTCGTCACTACGTGGGATCGGTTTTGTAACGCCTTGTCCAGGGTTGTTCTGGCAAACACGGTATCCCCAGCTCGCCCCGCCACGGAAATTATGGAGTGCGTCAGGCGCTCATCCGCGACGACGCCGTAAACGTCCCCAAATCGCTTCGCGAGCGCGATGCCCTCCCTCCATTTCCGCGCGCCGTCAAACGCCGCCAGGGTTAACCCCGCGCACGTCGCGTCGGGCGAACACCCGGACTCGTCCCGCATCGCCCGGAAAACGTCCCCGGCTTCTTCCCACCGCTTGGCGTCCCGCAAAGCGGAAAGCACCGCAGTGTACACGAAAATGTTCCGGGGCTCGCCTTTTTTTGTGAACGAAAAGTGTCAGTATTGTATGGTCAATCAGTCGGAGGGATTTGGGAAAGGCCCAATTACTTACCTTTATCCCCCAAATCCTGCCACACCTGCACCGCCGCGGGCCAGTTCTCGCACCGGGCGAGCGCGGCGATCGCGGCGCTTGCGACTTCGCTGTTGCGAAATTCATGTGGGTCCAGGAGACACGAATCCTGATACGACCAAAAAGAAAGCGTCAGTCGGTCGTGACGTGTCTATCCGGGATTGGAAAGGGGTCCTTCCGGAGTGTGATCGGGCGGTAAAGTGACACAGGGCCCTGTGTCTTTTTACCACAGTGCGCCAGAACGAGTCCCCGGCCGTGGTAAACAGGGAAGGAAGGGTAATCGTGCGGATCCGTCCGGCGGAATTGGGTAAACGGGAAAGTCCCGCACCTTCCACACCCGCGTCACCGTCTTGGCGTGCGCCTTGTCGCTAGCGCACCCAAACAAACTCGCCAGCGTGTGCCGGTTAGGCGCGTACTTGTTACCCGGTTCGTCGCCGGTTCGATCCTGGGTACGGTCACGGTAGCCAGGATCTTTTTTAACACCTTTTCCCTGCGCGCGCATCCAAAGAAACAGCGCGTGCGCGCGGTTGAAATCGCCGCGTTCGCCCAGTTCCTTGATCGCGAAGTTTAAAGTCGGGGCGCTGAACTTCGCCTTGCCTCCCAACGGCTTGGTCACCGCCGAGTGGATCGTACCGTAACTAACCTCGGTTGTGTCCCTTGTCAAACGTTGACCAACCCCCGTAGTATCGTCGTGCTCCCAACTCAACCTCTCAACCCCGTCGGACACCTGCACTTTCTGTAGCGCCGCGACTATTCGCTCTCCGGGGCGCATAGGGGCGCCTCCGTTGTTTCCACGGGACCCGCCGGTCAGATTCGATCGTTTTTGTTGCGCCTGTTGTCCCGGCCCAGCCGTGTGTTGGTTGGAAAGCCACCGGGGGCGGTCGTCGTTGCCTCGCACGACATCTTCAGAAGAGTTCTCGGAGGACTCTTTGCTTGCGATCGGCCGGTTGTACCGCGTGCGCTTCAGCGCAGCGCTCATGGTGACTTTCTTGTGCAGATTTTGCTGCTGCGTCCCATTCGGGCCTTCGTTCAACGGCTGCGTGCCTCCCGTGCCTCGTCTGGAAACGGCGTATGACTTGCCCCGCCTCCCGCCGCCTGTTTTCTTTTTGGCCGGCTCGATTTGTTTCTTACAAGCGTCATCCCCCGCACCACGAGTTTCGCCAAGTACCTCGCCCTCGCCCTCACCGTCATCCCCGGAGGACACACCTCCGTCGCCCCCCGAAACTCGATAGCTCGACGCGCCTTTTTTCGCCGCGCGAACGCGTCGCGCCGCGTCCGCGGAGGCGGTCGTGTTGTCATTACCCACCCCGCTACGGTCGTCGCCGGCTATGAAGGACGTGGACACCACGTCAACCCCAAACTCGCCCCCAGAAGAGGGCTCGCGAACCGCGTGTAACCGTGTGACGACGCGCCTGTCGAGGCGGCAAGGGTGGCGTGAAGCACAACCATTTCGATTTCGGGGCGGCCCATGACTCTCGTGTCCACCCGCCACGCGCGTTACCCCCGCGACTCGAGGTGTAGGGGAAACACCTCGCCTAGACCCCGCGACGCGGCGAGACGACCCAAACGTCGCGACCCCCGCGAAGGGTACGCTCGCCATGGGAAGAGAGGCACCGCCCCGCGCGCGTACCAGTGCCCACCGTTCGAGGCGGATTCTCGATAAGCCGGCGGCGAGGCTCGTCGAAAAAGTCCGCGCTTTCTTTTTGTATGAGCATTTTAGCCTGGCAGGAGTGCTGGGCCCACCAGCGACGTCGTTCGCAAATACGCCAGTGGCAAATTGATGATGCCAGATTGGGCGTGCACCTCCCCGGGCGGGGAGTGCGATGCACGCACCGTCTCCATTCTCTCCCTCCACGCCGACTCGTCGTGGCGGTCGTACCCCACCCTCCAACTCGAAAGCGACGAACGCGCTCGGTGCCAAGTTAATGCAGGACGTGGAACGCGCGTTAGCGAGGCTCGACCCGAGTGACCTGAATGACACCGGGCATCCGTCGCCCTCGGAACGACGCGTGGTGACAACGCTTCAAGGCCAACACGGGTTGGCCCGGTTAGACCTGACACGAAACCTGGTGAGCCGAGCCGCGTGTGACGCGCTGGCGGAGCTGCAGCGACGGCTGGACGAGACGCGGGAGGAGAGGGATACGCTACAACACGCGTTGATTGATGCGAAAGCCGAGAGTGCGAATGCGCAAAAAAGTCGAATGCGCGAAAGAGATGAGTGGCTCGCGAACCGCGACGCCGTCAGAAAAGAAATAAAACTCGCACGAGACAAGTTGGGTTCGGTAAAGGAAGAGCACCGGAGGAACCTTTTGGAGTTGGCCAGGGAACGAGAAATGGTGAATTCGCAAATCGAGGAAACGAACGCGGCGAGGGATGAGACTCGACGGGCGAAAGACGAAGCGGCGGTGTTGAAAAAACGTTTGGCCAACTCGCGAAAAGAGATCGTCGAGGCGCACGCGGAACTCGCGGCGAGGGACGATTTAATGGACACCGCGCTCGCGGCGAATGCTAAGAACGCCGCGATTGCAGCGCGCAACGCGTTTAGACGGAAAAACGAAGAAACGAATGAGATTGGTCCGTTGGACGACGACGACGACGACGACGATTTCTTCGTTTCGAGTACGCTCAATCCTTCGACGCCGCCGTCGCCGAGCGGGCATCACCAAACAGTGACCCAGTCCATCGGGAATCCAGAGCCGTTTTCCTTCCAGCCAAAGATTATACCCGGTGACCGGTTCGTGTTTGGAACGACATCGCATACACAAAAAACGACGACTAACAACGCATACAAAAAAACGACGACTAACAAACCCGGTGGCGACGATCTCGCGCCGCCGCCCGTCGACGGCTCGCGCGCGGATTGGTCTCGGGCGTTTTCGGCGGTCGCGGTCGAGCTGGAAACGAGTCGCGCGCGGTGCGCCGAGCTGGAGGCAGAGTTGTTGTCTATGGGCAAACAGTCGGAGGCGTCGGGGTACGAGTTGTCAGAGTTGACGGAAAGGACAGAGACTACGTCACTTGATGAGTCGTTGACTCAAAAACTCGCGGCGGCGACCGCGCGCGCTGAAGCGTTTGAGACGCGCGCCGTTTCCGCCGAACGCAAATTTTCAAAAATCGCCGGACTCAACGCGTCGTTGCTTGACCGGTACGGCGAGTTGCTTCTGACTGGGGAGGGTGATGTGGGTCGTCACGGAGATAACGGTACCGGGTCCGGAGTCACTGGTACCGGCGGCCGGGTCCTTTTCCAAACCGAGCCCGAAGCGCGGTTGATCGCGGACGACACGAAAACAACCGATGAAACGGTTTCCTTGATCGAAACAATTGAAGCCATGGAAAGCGAAGTCCGCTCGATGGACCAGGAGTACCGCGCGGTGGTGAGTTCGATTCGCGACGCGCGTTTCGCCAGTCGGGATTCGTCGTATTCGCGGGGGGTGGTTACCTCGTCATCCTCCCAAACGGTTGTGCGCGGGTTCGATTCCAGGGCGGACGCGCTGGCGGGGAGGGCGAACGCGCTGGAGGATGCGATCGTTGGGAAGATTGAAACGATTCAGGCGTTGCGGGTGACGGCGCGGGCGAAACAGGGTGGGTAATTCTTTTAGAGATGGGTGGTATATACGAAAGTTATTCGTATCTCAATTCATCTCGCGCAAGATACTTAAGGTGGCGCTCGTATAATGCGGTCCCGTACCTCAATGGCAAATGACTTAAAACTTAGTTTAGTGCAGCGCACTTGGTACGGTTTCGTTGTGGATCGTTTGACTAACAACCCATACAAAGTACATTGCATCGAATCCGCGATTCGCAATAATCTCTCGAAGAAAAAGGGGTACCATGTCTGCATTACTTTCATCGTAACGTCCCACTTACTTCTTCTTGCTCGCCGCCTTTTTCTTTTTCTTGGGTTTCTCCACCATCGCCAGCGCGTACGCCACCCCGGTGATCGCGAGGTACGCGATGACGGGCGGGGGAATCTGCGTGGAGTTTTTGATCGGCGGCGAGCCGTAGACTCCGAAAAACAGCGGGAGGAGCAAGGCCCACATGCCCATAAAGAGGTACGCGACTTGTTTCTGCGCCTTCGCGGGGAATGACTGCGCGACGTAGCACAGTCCGGTGAGGAAGATGTTCTTCACCGCGTCGACCCAAAGCAGGTGCGTAAACATCGGTGAGGTCGGGCCGGACGCGAACGTGGACGCTTTGACCGTTCCGTCCACGAGCAGCTCCGCGAATTGATGCGCGCCTAACGCGAAAAACGGTACGGTAAACAAAGCGGAAACCACCATGTTCACCTGTAACGCGCGGGTCATGGTAATGTAGCCGGCCATGGTGGAAGGGTTATTAGTGGTACTGGGGGGTGGAAGGGGGAAAGGGGCGACGTGGGTACCGACGGCGGTGCGTGCGACACTGAGCGGACCGCGGCGAATGCAATTCTTTTCATTTTGTTCGAGTCACGAAAAAACGGCGGTACGGCGAGTCGAATCCAAAATCCGTCGACGCACTTTTTCGCATCACTGTACGCCGCCAACCTCTTCGGCACAACTCGATGCGCGCGTGGTGTCCCTCCAAGGCGGGTGCGTCGTGTGTTGACGCGGCCCCGCGTTTCGGGCCACGGCACACGCGCCACCAAGCGTGGCACCGAGTTGGGCGAAACGCACGTTCGACACATGCAGAGGCCAAAGGGAACGCCAACGTGGAAGGCACGGAAGGTTCCATCTCCTTCCGGACCCCGCAAAAACCAAAGCCCACGAACGATGATGACGATAAACCGAAACACAACCGCCGCGGCGACAACGCCCGCCGCGATGCGTTCACGGACACTTTAAGGGAAACCCACAGCGGAGGTCGTGTATCAAAGAGGGACTTCAAATCGCACCTGGGTAAACTCCAAAACCCACCCGCGGTGCTCGACGACGTGACGGTGGTTCTGGTGGGCACGAAGAAAGCTGGAAACGTGGGAGCCGTGGCGCGGGCGTGCGGATCCTTCGAGTGTGAGGATTTGAGGGTCGTGTCACCCAGATGCGACCCCACCACAAGAGCCTCGCTGTCCGCCGCGAAAGGCGCGCAGCACATCGTGCACGGAGCTGGGGTGTATGATACCCTCGAAGATGCTTTGTTGGATGTTGATTGCGCGGTCGCGTTTCACGTGTGGGACGACACAGGGTTGGTTTGTGAGGTTTTAACCGACGTGGATGACTTGATTAAACGGTATCCCCGAGGGTCGTCGGGGATGAATAGTACTGGAAACTCGAAGGACACCGCGAACGATACACAGAATATGAGGGATCCTGTCACGGAAGACCCGTTAGAAACGCTGTTTCCAGGGTACCGAGCGAGTACGATTCGAGGCGGCGGAACCGGGGCGACGAACGGCGGCGACGAATCTATTGACGAATCTTTCGGAGAAGACGAAACGGACGACGACGAATCATCACCGCGTCACGGCTGGCGACGTCGCACCCACGAAACTGTACCCGTCAACCGAAGCAACCGCGGCAACGGAAAACTCGCCCTGGTGTTCGGCCGGGAAGTCGAGGGGTTAACCACGGAGGAAGTCAACGCGTGCGATGCGATGTGTCAGATTCCCACCGGCCGATTGATTGAATCGTTATCCGTCTCGCACGCCGCGGTGATCATATTGTCGCGGTATTTTCAATCCAGGCAGAGTGAATGACGTGAAGGTATTGGGTGTATGGGTACTTTAGTATTTGGGGTGTTTCGTAGAGGTATTTAGTGTGTGGGTACTCATTAGCGGACGGGCGTGTGTTGGTACGGATATTAAACGTCTGTGACTTCCATCCTTCACGTCTGTGTCTCTATTCCCGGCGATACCGCCGTTTCTTACACGGCCGTCTCTTCTTCTTTCGCGTCCGTTCGCGTCGCCGGTTTCAGTAGCGCCCAAAACAGTCTCCACGAAAAACCAGCCCCGGCTACGGTGAGACCGATCCACGCCGCGGCTCGCAAAGGAGCGCTTTCCGAGGAACCCCCTGTGAACCCAAATTTAAGGGCAACTTCCGCTTGCCCAGCCGTTCGACCGACCAGCCGGTCGAAAAGCGCCGCGCCTGTGATTGTGCACGAAAAGTGTCAGTAATGTATTGGACGTGTATTGGACGATGTATGCACAGCAGTCAGGGTAATCGGTCTGAACAGTCGTAGTAATCGGTCTGAACAGTCACCAGCGTTAGAGATAAAACAGTGTGTGTCGGATTTGGGAAAGCCCCAAGGCCGTACCTGTGACGCAATTCGCGGCGAACGCGAGAAACACCACCCACCCCACTACCCGGTGGAAGTTTCGCGTAGGGGTACTTTTCGTGGTTGTTTTTCCGCTCGCGTCGTCCTCTCCGCCGGACGCTTTTACGTCACCGGTGCCGTCGTCGTCCGCCGCGTCCGACCCGCCCCCTTTTTGTTCCCGAAAAATCCCGGTGAGAACCTGCGCCGAGACTAACGTGACTAGTAAAATACCTAGCACCCCGTGCGCTTTCAAACCACCATCCACGTCACCCCTACCTTCCCAGTCAAAGGGTTTCAACGTGTTTTTCGATTCCCCGCTGGATGGCACCAGGGCTAAAATCGCCGCGACGACGACAAAAACCGAACCGGCGTATTGACACGCACGGTGCGCGACAAACCAGTACTTAGTCACGAACTTCCGCGCCGTAGTAGTCGCGGGTTTCTGACTAGTAGCCATAGTGTTGCTGCCATCCCCGCCGCCAGCAAGAATCGAACCTCCGCCCGTACCTAAACGGAACGCGGCGACGTAACCACCCGCTGTCATCGCATACAGTCCAGCTAAAGCGCACGCGCCGTGGCAGAAGAATCTGAGTTTTCGCATTTTTTGCGATGCAGAAATTTGGTCGACACCATCGCCGCCGCGTCCCAAGTCCACCGCGAACGCCCCCCGCCCCAAATCGTGGTACGCGTGTTGCGTTGACACGCTCGATACGGCGTAAGCGACGTTCGCGTATACGGCCGTTTCTTGGCGTAACGCTCTTCGTCGAGTTTGCGCTTCGAAAAGGTCATCCGCGGCGGTACCAGAACCCAAAGCGGTTGCGACGTCTGCTTTCGAAACTACGAAAGAAACCGACAACGCCGAACCGACTCTGGACACGGATGCGTTTCGTAACCCCAAAACCGAATCAACAACTACTTCTTCCGCACTGTACCCAGCTAAGTAATAGCTCCCCACCTGCCCCCCCACGCCGTCGTTTGGAAGCCAACCCACTACCGCGTAAGCCGGGACCATGTTCTGCGTTTGCTGAAACGAAAACGAAACTTGAGACGCATCGGCGCGCGTCGTCGTTACCTGAAACGAAACGTCACCGTCCGCGACGGCCGGTACGTACCCGTCCGCGGACGCGTCTGCCGGGCCCACCGTCCACTGCAGCGTCGTGTCCGAGGCCAAGGAGGTGACGAACTGATAGTTGGTGTCCTTACCCTGCGCAATCTGGACCTCAACGTCATCGTCGCCGTCCTCATTCTTGTCGTCGTCGTCACCATCCACCCCCAACCCCCCGGTCACGGTCACGTCCATCGTGGTTTGAAACACGATCATCTTGGACGTGACGAACTGCGCGGTGAGCGTGGTGGTTCCAGGTGTGGTGGAGGTTGTGTAAGCGACGTCGACGGAAGATTTGGCAATTCGGCTTTTGTGCGTCACCGAATTGCCGGCATGACAGGGACTCGCGGTCTGCGAATGAGACCCGCCGTCCGCGACGGCAAGCACGCCGGAATTTCCCGAGTGCACCACGAACCCGTCGAACGTCAACCCACCTGGTGGGGAGGCTAGGGTAAGGGACACCGTGGTGTTCGGCGCCACCGCGGTCACGTCAACTGAACCATCTGTCGTTGTTAACGTGAACCCGCCGTCGCCCGAATCACCCGCGCCGTGCCCTGACCGCGCATCACAAGAAGCCGCACCCGTACTCCTCGCGTCGACCGCCAGGGCAAAAAAGCACACGCACGCCAGACACACGACACAGGTGTGAGTCGCGTACGCGCGCGACATCGTCCTGGCCATCGCGGCCGGTGCGCGACCGCGAGTGACACGACGTCGTCGGTGCGTCTCGGGAGTTCCGATGCCACGTACGAATAAATTTAGAATAAATTCCGGCACGTCGGCACCTCACCCGCGGCACTCCTCATCAGTCCTTGCATGCGCGTCTCTGTGTCGCCATCGGCGTCTGCCGCGCGTCTCGCGTGTGGCGCGCGCGAATCCGCGAATTCCGTGACTCGGTGTGTGCCCGTATGCGCAAACAGTCTGAAACGCGGATGGTCACGAACACTCGGTGTGTTTCGTTTGTCGGACGACACATCGGGGGCGAGGCGAAAGGACGAGGTTTTTTCCCGAGCATCGGGTGAATCATTCGGGACCATCGCGGAAGGCAGCGGGGGGAACGTGGTTTCGAACGCTGATGAAGAGGTACTACCCCCCTACGACCCCATCACTGACGCGTTGCGAGTCATCACGGAACGAGGCACACCGCTGGCGCTCTTTGGGTACGAAGCGAATGGGAGAGAAAAGGGTGGGAGAGGATGGGAGGGAGAAAAGACGAATCGCAGTGGGGATGGTGACGACGAAACCCAAAAACAAAAAACAAAAAACGACGTCACCGTCGCGGAACACGTGTCCTACGTCCTACACCCCGGGTTAGGCGTGAACGGCGAGGCGCTGTTGACCGTGTCTGGCAAGAAGAACTACCAATCCCTGATGCGCCGTTTCGTGGGGACGGAAGACCGGGAGTTGAGTAACTGTTCTCGAACAATTCTTCGGTCGTCGCGAATTTCGAATCGCGAAGCTATTGTTAAATGGGAAACCACGTTCGTGCCCGAAAAAGTGCAGGTACGTGTTGTACAATATTTCCCAAATCCGACCACTGTTTGCCCATACACAGATTGACACTTTTCTTTTACAATCACAGTGGATGGTGAAGTTAGCCAACGCCCTGCCGGACGTGACCGTGGTGTACTACGACGTTCTGGACCGAATCGGGGTTAGGAGCCAGTTCAAATGGCGAGGGTTGTGGGTGCTTTTTAAAACCGTGGTGACGAAACGAGAAATGCGCGTTCCGGTCGGGAAAATTCGGGGGGTCGCAACGTTGACGTTTTCTTTGGGCGAAGAAGAAAACAGCAACAAAGACGACAACGACGACAAAGACAAACCCGTTGTCCAATTAATAAAGCACGAAGAGACGATCGATTTGGTCCGGTCCGTGAACGACAAAACGTGCCAAAACCGAATGATCGCGAAACACTTGCTGGTCTTCCTGGACCAAAGGAAACCGGCGGACACGTCATTAGAAAAGTGGGACGAAACAATCGACGCGTGTATAAAATGGCGTTCCGTTCCGGGCATGGGCCAGTTCGCAATAGACGGCCTGGAGGACGGCGACGACCGGCAAGAGCTCTACGCGGACGCCATGGTCGTGTTAGCCTTTTCCTGCGTCGTCGTGCTGACTTTCGCCTGGGTGGCAGGGGGGTGGTACCTATCCGGGTTGGAACACGACCGCGCGTTGCTGACGATGGCGCAGGAGTATTACTGATGCAGGACGCGAGGACGGAACGCGAAAAGCGCCTCCCGTTCTGTGTACCGTCTTTGTGTGTGTAGTCTGTGCGACGTAGTCTGTGGCGCGTCTATAGTCTGTGCGCCGTGGTCGTTACCACAAGTAGTGCGTTTAGGCAAGTAGTTACAAGTAGGTACAAATTTATTCAGACGACGTGTCCGCATCATCCTCCGTGTCCTTCGTCTCGACGCGCTGCACGCCGTCGTCGGGGTCGACGGATTCCTCATATTCCTCATCCGGTTCCTCCACCACCACTGCGGCGTCCATGAACGCTTCAGTCGCCGGCGAACCCATCGCCTGAAACGAAGGCGCGTTTTTTTCGAGCGCTGTTTTTGTAAAAGAAAGTGTCAGTGTTGAGTCTTACTGTATGAGCAAACAGTCTACTTGTGATGTATGTAACAGTTACCAGTGTCTTTCGTGACGTGAGTGAGTAATTACTGAGGACAATCGGCAAACAGGGAGGCAAGAAGTGAAAGGCCCAACACGCACCGTACAGCGTGGCGAGGTAGCAGAACCCCAGGACGTTGGTTTGTTTCGCTAAGCAGTTTTCCACGGATTCGTTTCCAAACCCGAGTCGTTCAAGCACTTCTTCGCCGTGTTTCGTGTCCCCCCTCAACTCGCTTTCGAAATCGAGCCCGCGGAATTCGTTGAGACACAAACCCTGAAACGAGTGTTTGATCAGCGAGCACTTCGTAATCCACCGAAACGCGAACGGAACGTTCTCCGCGTTGACGTAGTACCCGCCGAACACGATGAACATCACCATCACCGCCGGGCCCATCGCGGTGGCGGCTTCGGGGGTGGGGGCGATTGCGGAGACGCACAAACCCATCGCGGATGCGGCGAAGGACTCGACCACGATCGTAGCGGCGAAGTTTAGAAACTTCTTAGGCACGTCCTGGGTGTTCAGCCCGCACATAGGGTACACCACGGCTCCGAAGCACAACGGAAAGAAAGCCCCTGCTGGAAGCTCGGCTACCAGCTTGCCTATCAAGTAGGGCAAGGTCCCGTAGCACCCCCTGGACCGCTCGCGGTCCACGATTACTTTCTCCGACGTGAAACTCGAAATCGTCTTCATCAACGCCGCCATCGCGGCGTTGATCGCGGTGACCTGGGATTGGTAAAACGAAGTGTCAGTCTTGTATGGGCAAACAGTCAGAGGGATTTGGGTTAACGAAAGGCCGTACCTGTAGTAATCCGAGCCGGTCTTGAACGTGGCTTTGCTTGACCCCGAGCTTCCAGAAGATGCTCCCGAACACAAGCGCGGAGTTCAGGGAAGTTAAAAGTCGGACCTTGTTTGTTTTTGAATCGCGCGTTACCTGTCGCCAGCTTCGCGCGGTTAACAGCCGCAGGTGCGCGAAGAATCCAGGCGGCTTAGTAGTGCTGCGCGCGTTTCCTTTCGTCAAAGCGTCCAACGCACCATCCAGCGCACGTACCGGCGAAGAAACCTTCCCAGTCCGTGACTCAGAAAAGCTCCCGCCGCCTCTTCCGGACAAACTCTTCAGCAACGGCGAAACGGACGCGGCGGTGTCCGCGAGTTTCTTGGCGAACGAGTTTTCCCGCGCAGCGAGAAAAACGGACCCTTCGATTGTGACGAAAAAAGTGTCAGTCGGTCGTGACGTGTATTACGTAAACAGTCAGAGAGTCTTGCATGGGCAGAGGTAGTAACCGTCCCTACGCAGGACGAGTATGGGCAATCGCGAAGGCGGTGTGTGTTCAATGGGAAAGCCCCGCACCTTCCGTTCGCCAAGCCGCGCACAGCTTGTCCACCCGGTCTTTACTTTTGGATTCCGATTGCGAATCACTAACGTCCACCGACGCGAGGTCTATTAAAAACTCAGCCGGGTTGACGTTGTTTGCCATGACGTGGCCTTTCGCGGCGAACCACTTCGCGACCAACTCCAGGGGGCCGTGGAACATGACTTTTCCCGAGGCCAACACGCAAACGTCGTCGAATAAACTCACGATGCTCCCTCTCGGTTGATGTATACTCGCGATGACCGTCTTGCCGGGTGACTGTTTGCCCGTGGCCTCATCAACCGCACCTGAGAGAAAAAAGAAAGTGTCAGTCTCTCGTAATGTTCGTAACTTGTATGAGTAAACAGTCTACTTGCGATGCATGTAGTGTCTTCCTTTTAATGAGTGTGTAGTCAAAGATGGGCTTTAATCAGTCGGCGGAACGTGGTGATCGGGAAACACGCACCCGGCGCGCACAGTTTCTTCAAGCTCCGCACCACGCGTTCCGCTTGGAACGCGTCCAGCCCTGACGTGGGTTCATCGGCACACACCACCTGCGAACTAGAATCATCGCCTTGTACGATAAAAAAGAAAGTGTCGTCAGTATGGGCAATCGCAGAGGCGGACTGTGGTGATTGGGAAATATAATCCAACTCTCAGACTGTTTGCTCATACAAATACTTACCGACCAACTCGCACGCCAGCGCCAGCCGTTTCCGCTCGCCCCCCGAAATCCCGCCCGCGTTTTTCTTCTGGTCACCGACCCGCGCGTCAGCGCACTCGCTCAAACCGACTGCACGTAACGTAGCGGTGACGGACTCGTCGATACTGTCAGAAGAGCCGTTGCTTTTCGATTTCATCTTCGCGCTCAGCGTCAAGGTTTCCCTCACGGTGAGCTCGGAAAAGAACACGTCCTGTTGACGCACGTATGCAACCTTTTTGCGATGCGCCTGGCTTGCGATTTGTGATGCTTCGCGTCCCCGCTTCGTATCCCTCACCAAAACGTCGTTCCGGAACAGGCTTCCACTCAACGTGAGGTTTCCCTCGTTCGGGGTTTGCGACGCCAGCACGTTCAACAAGGACGTCTTGCCAGATCCGGATGGGCCGAGAATAGCGAGCAACCGACCGGGCCGGGCTTTGCCTGACACGTTTTGTAAGATGACACGAGAGTTTAGGGTATCAGCATCAGACGTGTTACCCTTGTTGTTGTTCTTGGTTTTCTTCGTGTTTAACGTGGACGTGATGTTGTCCCACCGAAGCTCCACGCCGGTGGAGGGTTCGTTGGCGGTGACATCGTTGTTATCATTGTCGCCACAATTTCCTTTCCGTTTCCGAAGCAACGACCGAACTAAAAAAACCGCGGCTAACCCGGGGAACTTGATGTGCGGCGGCGTGGTGTACAGCGCCACGCCGATGGCGAGGTCCAGCATGGCGGGGTCAGCGCGGTGAGGGGTGTGCTGTGGACTGTGGTTGGGGGTGCTGAGATTCAGAGAAAACTGGGAGGAACCAAAAAATATGGCTGGCCACTCAAAAAAAAGCAACGACTGACTTTTGGTTGGCTTTTCCCAGAACTGAAGCGACGTCCGCCTTGGCGGGAACGACCGCAAAACGCGGCGCGCCGGGGTGGTGGTGCGCGAAAGATGGGTAGAAAGCGATGCCCCCACGGCAAGGGGAAACACGACTGCGTCACGTGCACCCCTTGCCCTCACGGCAAGTTGAAACGCAACTGTGCGGAGTGCAATTGCTGCCCGCACGGCAAGGTGAAACACTTCTGCGTGGACTGCAGCCCCTGTCCGCACGGCAAGGTGAAATACGACTGCGCGGACTGCAACGGGTGCCCCCACGGCAAACTGAAAAGCGTCTGTGCGAAGTGCAGCCCCTGCCCCCACGGGAAGCGGAAAAGCAGGTGCGTAGAGTGCAACAAGTGCCCCCACGGGAAGCGGAAAGACGCCTGCGCGAAGTGCAACCCCTGCCCTCACGGGAAGCTGAAATTTGCCTGCGCGGTGTGCAACCCTTGCCCCCACGGCAAGGTGGAAACACGACTGCGTGGCTTGTAACCCTTGCCCTCACGGCAAGTTGAAACGCAACTGTGCGGAGTGCAACTGCTGCCCTCACGGCAAGGCGAAAAGCAGCTGCGTGGACTGCAACTCCTGCCCTCACGGCAAGCTGAGATGCGACTGCGCGGCGTGCAACCCCTGCCCTCACGGCAAGCTGAAACGTGGATGCGCGGTGTGCAACCCCTGTCCGCACGGCAAGCGGAAAAGCAACTGCGCGGCGTGCAACCCTTGCGCTCACGGGAAGCTGAAAAACCACTGCAAAGAGTGCAACTGCTGCCCTCACGGGAAGCTGAAACGCAGCTGCACGACATGCAACCCCTGCCCCCACGGCAAGGTGAAAAACTGGTGCGCGGCGTGTAAGTCAGCACGCGCGGGGCGTTCGATTTCACCGGAAATCAAGCTCGAGCCCGAGATCAAGGAAGAGCCCGAGATCAAGCAAGAACCCTTCACCATCCGCGGCTACTGCGGCTTGGACGAGGGTGATGTTTGAAAGGCACTGAAACGAGTGGAAGAGGGCGAAAGATACCGACACCTTCCAAGGTAGGCATAAGCGCTTAAGTGGGTACGATTGTCACAATAAGCGTACTACGAACGTACTACAGAAACAGTCTAAAAAAACTAAACTCACTTCCCGACCTTCCGTTTCTTCGGCGCCGGCATCGGCCGAATCACGGCTCCCGCGTTTTTCAAAACCTTCGGCCGGGTTAGGTCTCGGAAGGACTTGTCCGTGTTCACGTCGCCGCCTAGGGGGTGTCTCATTTGGCCTTCGTAGACCTGTTTGGATTCGAATCCGTGAGGCAAGTGCTCAACGTTAAACGCCGCGGCTTTTTTGTCGTACTTCTCGGAAATGATAACCTTTTTCAAGTCGGCGTCTTTTCTCGCTTTCAGCGCTTTCGCCTTTTCAACAGCCGCTTTCTTTTCGCTTTCGATTTGCCATTTAGGCACAGGCCGTTTCGCCTGTTCCTCCGCCCACCCCCCCCAGCCAGGCATGAGCTTCTGGACCTCGGTTTTAGGGAGCTCGCTTTCGACTTCGTTTGTTTTTTCGGTTTCGAAGTTCGCCACGACGTCGTCCCCGGCGAAGGCGCGGGCGAGAAGTTGTTCGTTCGTGTCGTCCAAAGGGTCGTCTTCATCGTTCTCTTCGAAAGCATCACCTCCTGCAGTTGCGTATATCGCAACTGCATCATCATCATCATCCCCAACAGCAACCATCCCCGCCCGGCCAGCCTGCCTCGCGGCGTGTCGCGCCTTCGCCGCGCCCGCGCCTCGGGGGAGCTCGCGAGGCGTCTCCAAAGGTTTAGCGGGAAGGTCGGGGGCTTGCGTAGCCCCTGACGCACCAGCCGCGGCGGCACGCGCGGCTGCGCGTGACGCGCCTCGTGGGAGTTTCGGCTGCGCGGTGTCATTTTCAGTCAACTCGGTACCGATATCCGTCTCTTTGTCGTCATCGTCGTCGTCGTCCTCCTCCTTCGTCTCGATAACTTTAGCGGCTCTCGTCTGCCTCTTCGTCGACACGCCTCCAAACGCGCGACGAGTGACAGGCCCAGCGTCTTCTTCAGTTCGTGAGGGTTCCTCAAAACCTCGAGCCGTGCCCCCCCAGTCACCGGCGGCGTTTTTATTAGTCTCATCGTCGTCGGAAACGTCCGCGTCCCCCCGAGCCGCTTCCCTTTCCGCGTTTTCGATATCTTCAAGAAGAGCCTTCGCTTCGTTCTCCGCCGCCTCGCGTTTTTTCCGCAGCGCCTTCGCCATGAAAGGTAACGCGAAGAGTCCTCCTTGTTCTTCCGTGTCTTGCTCACCTTGCTCTAGAGCTTTCAGGGTTAAGGTTTTGGCTTTTGCTAGCTGTTTGCGCCTCGCTTGCGTGGCGTCAAGCGGGGCCGCGTCGTCGTCATCCGAGTCGGAAGCGTCGGTTTCGCTGTCGCTGTTTGCCTCGTCATCCTCCCCACCTCCACCACCCCCACCCTCGCCTCCGATTCCTATTTTCCGTCGCAGCTCCTGCCCCAACCGCAACTGCTCCGCGATGGCTTCTTTCGTGCCAGGAAGGTGCGCCAGGCCTTTACGAATCGCCCTCTTTGCCCACCGCGACGTGTTTTTGTGTTTCAGAAGCATCCGCTCCTGCGCTCGTAGATATTCCCTTCGCTGTTCCGCGGAATCCCCCCCCTCCAACCCCTCGAGCGTGTCGTCATCCTCCCCGATCTCCTCCCCGTCACCGCCGATCATCTGTGATTGTGAACGAAACGTGTTAGGTCAGTCTTGTACGGGCAAACAGTATGTTTGGATTTGGGAAACGCAATCACACGTACCTTCACCGCGCCTGTTTTCCGGTTGTGCCGGTGAAACGTTTTGGATTTGATTCCTGCGTGATTTCAAAAAGAAAAGTGTCAGTCTTTTGTATGGGCAATCAGGGAGGCTCTTAACGTGGTGATTGGGAAATAAATACAAACACGTACCCTTGACGCGTTTGTGTTTCAGCTCGTGCCGGAACAGCAGGTTTCGCATCTTCGCCAACCGCGATCGTCGTTCGTTCGCCTCCTCCGCGGTCAAAGCGTTGAGCTGAAGATCCTCCGCTTTCTCGACATCCTTCCCGGTTTCCAGCCCTGAAGACTTGATCTTGGCCATGATGAGTTTTTCGAAATCAGTCGCGCCGTCGCCGCCGGCGCTGAAGTTGGCGTTCATGGACGCTAACGATTTCACCCGATTCATCTTGTCCCGCTCCTGATCGGTGAATTTCAAGGTTGGTTTTTCTCGGTTTGCCTTAACCACGTCCTGCCACTCACCAACCGCGACCCCGGTCGCTTCGTACGCGGCTTTTCTTTCCACGCGCTCCGCGATTGTTTTCGGTAACGGCGTGGCGCTCGGGTTCAGGGCACCCGACCCGAGCCGGTCGAGACGTTTCCGCGCCCCCGCCAGCGGGTTCTTGCCGGCTTTAGCGGTACCGTCGTCGTCGACACTACCCCCCGCGTTGCCCAGACTCGCCGCGACGAGGGACGCTACGGATAAGACACCGCCGCCGCCGACCAACCTCCCCCCCGTCCCGACCCCGGGGGCGGTGCCAAACTCGGATTCGGGCGTGGCTTCAGTGAGCCCGCGTTTCAGTCTTCTGCCAGCCAGAGTCTTTTCGGTGGTTAACCTTTGGTGATTGTAAAAGAAAAGTGTCAGTCTTTCGTAATGTGGCCTGAGTAAACAGTCACCCGAAATCGGGCCTCCACAGTGTGTGGCGGATTTGGGAAACGCGCAAGGCCGTACCGTTTTTCTCGAACCTCGCCCACCACGTCGTCGAGCAACGCGTTCGTTTTCGTATCGTCGTCATCGTCGTCGGAGGTTTCTTCCGAGTCTTCCGACATCCGAGTAGAGTCGTTTTCGTCGTCGTCGTCGTCGTCGTCGTCATTCTCGACGTCGCCGTCGTCGTCCGGTGCGACGTCCATCTCGTCCTCCTCGTCGTCGTCCGAAGCATCTTCGTCTAATTCGTCCTCGTCGCTGTCTAGCAGGAGTTCCTCTTCGTCTTCGGAGACGTCGTCATCGTCATCTTCTTCGTCTGCGTCGTCTTCCTTATCCTCCTCCTCATCCCCCGAGAACGCCTCCTCCCCAACCCCGTCGATGTCGTCGTCAAACTCCACGTTCCCGCCGCGTTTTTGCTTTTTCTTGCCACTAGTGAAGCTGTCGAAGTTAACATCACCGTACCGGGCCTTGTCCTCCTCCGTGAACGCTTCGTCTTCGTCGATCTCCTCATCCTCGAAATCGGAGGGTAGCTCCTCGAACTGGTTCTTGGGCTCGTTGTCGAACTCATCGTGCTCCCTCGCCCCTCGTCCCGCGAAATCCTCGTCATCGGAATCAACCCCGTAGTAGCTCTGTTGCTTGTGCGCCGCCGCGTCGCCCTTTGGGATCTTCGCCTTGGTCAAGCCTTTCAATTTCTTGCCGCCGCCGCCGCTTTTCTTCGCATCTTGCGATTTCGCGGCCGCGACATTACCAGCCCCCGCCTTAGTAACCGACCGCCCTCCTCGTTTCATCGCGGGCTTGCGCTCGCGTGTCACGGGCGGCTTGCCCTTGCCGGGTTTGCGAGGCGGCATCGGAAGAACCCAGTGCCGAGACGTGCCAGTGCGAGTGCGGTGGCCACAGCCGCCGAAAGGGAATGAATTCTTTCGGCGTGCCGACAGTGAGGGCCAGATTTTTGCCCCACTGAAATTTGATTAGAAAAGGGAGCTCGACGGCTTTTCCCATATTTTGAAGCGACGTCCGCTCTTCGCGGGCACGACCGCACATCGCGGCGCGCGGGAGTGGTCGCGCGCGAACGATGAGTAGAAAGCGATGCCCCCACGGCAAGGGGAAACACGACTGCGTCACGTGCACCCCTTGCCCCCACGGCAAGTTGAAACGCAACTGTGCGGAGTGCAACTGCTGCCCGCACGGCAAGGTGAAACACTTCTGCGTGGACTGCAACCCTTGCCCTCACGGCAAGTTGAAACGCAACTGCGCGGACTGCAACGGGTGCCCCCACGGCAAGCGGAAAAGCGCCTGTGCGAAGTGCAGCCCCTGCCCTCACGGGAAACTGAAAGACAGCTGTGTGGCGTGTAAAGCGTGCCCTCACGGCAAGGTGAAACGCAACTGTGGAGGCTGCAACCCCTGCCCGCACGGGAAGGTGAAACGCGACTGCAAAGACTGCGACCCCTGCCCCCACGGCAAGGTGAAACGAAGCTGCAAGGTATGCAACCCGTGCCCTCACGGCAGGCTGAAAGGCAAGTGCGCGGCGTGCAAGTCAGCTCGCGCCGCTCCGCCGAGTTCGAAGCGGATCAAGCGCGAGCCGGAGAGTTCGCCAGAAGTCAAGCATGAGCCGGAGATCAAACAAGAGCCCGAGATCAAACTCGAGCCCGAAGTCAAGCAAGAACCCTTCACCATCCAAGGCTACTTCGGCTTCGATAAGTGAAAGAGAAGACGGGACGGGTGGACGGGTGCGAAGCACTGACGTGTGTAAAGTAGTGTCTGGTTATCGTGTCTAATACAAAATAACTCCCTCTAAAGCTCGCGTTTTTTCTTTCGCTGTTCTCTAAACAAAATCTAAACTCACCGCCCGTGAATGCCGTACCCTTGGCTCGCGTCGAACGCGGGCGGCGGCGGCGTGGCTAACGCGACGATTGCGGCGACGTCCAATTTCGGAAAAAGGTGCTCCACCTCATTTTTGGTTTGTCGCCGTCGCGTGTCCGCGTCTTGGCCGGCTGTGTACGTGCGTGTAGCGCCTACTGTGCACGTCTCACCGGGCGCGCACTGGAAGTCGATCTCGACGCGCGCGAAGAGACTTTTTTCTGGAGATGACTCTTTTGAATCGTCCTCCTTTGATGACTCCTTTGAATCGTCCTCCTTTGATGACTCTTTTGAATCGTCCTCCTTTGACGAATCGTCCGAGTCGTCTTCTTTTTGACAAACCCGGTTACAAGCCACGGTCCCGTAAACCAGCCCTCGTTCGCTCGCCTCCGCGTCGTGAAGCAAACGGCCTTCGGGGAAACACCGGTCCGTGCTACTGGAGGTAGTAGCGGTACTACGGGAGGTAGTAGTAGTACTAGTGCCGGTAGTAGTGGTACTGGTGTCATCCGAATCGCCGTCATCGCCCTTCCCATCCGAATTGAACCCAAGCTCCGTCCTGCCGCACACGGCGTTGACCAACCCGCGCAGACATACCAGGGTGTCGTCGTGTGTTTTTTGAGAAGGGACCGACGCGCCGGCGCACTGCGCCAACACCACGGACGGGCCGTCGTCCTCGGGTAAGGAACACATGTGCGGCCGGGAGGGTTCGCACATCAACCGCGCGACGCGCGCGTTGACCTTCTCGCCGATGAAGGTTGTGGAACCTGAACTCGAACTGGTGTCACCGGAAGAACCGGAAGAACCCGAAGAACCCGCGGCGCCCCACTCGTGAATCGTCACGAGGTGCGCTGACGCGGGCTGCGAGACAATCGCCAAGGCGTTGCGGCCGTTGCGGTGCAACGGCAGGTCAAACAGACACGTCTCCGGGGTCCCCGGGTCGTACCGAAACTTGAGCTGTTTGGCCGCGCCCAACGCGGCGGATTCAGCGGCGACGCCGGCGCCCACGGAAGCTCGGCCAAGCGCCGCCGCGACGCGCTTGGTTCGCGAAATCTCAACTGGGGTGGCGATCCTTTCAAACGACGCACCCAAGGATGAAGGTCCACCGGTGGATTCCGATGAAGACGTTTCGGTTTCATCGTCATCCGCCGCGTACACCCACCTCCCGTTTTCGCCCCCGTACACGGTACTCAAAGCGCACCGCCCGTTCGCGTGGCACGCATTCGGCCACGGCGCGCCGAGGAAGGACGCGGTGCCCGCGGCGCCACGCCAGGATTCAGCGAGTTGCGACGATTGGGAGGATGACTCGGATTCGTCCAACGATGAAGCGTCATCTTCGGAAACTTCTTCGTCTTCCTCGTACCCGTAAAGCGACGAACTGGCGTGCGTTTCGATTTTTTGAACCTCAGATACAGCCGTCCCGTCGCTCCCGCCGTCGCCCGCCACGTTGACCCCCGCGATCCTCGCGCCCGATACTTCCAGCCGCCTCGCCGCAGCCGGTACGTACTTCCATGCATACGTGCACGCATCAACAACACCGCCGTCCAGTGCGCTTTTCTGGAACGGAAACGTCCTGCTCATCGAGGAAAAGGCATCGCTCGCCGTTTCGCTGCACGCCTCATCCTTAATCGCGGGCGCGGGAGTTCCAGACTGAATAACCACTGCTAGTCGCTTGGTAGGCTCGTGCACTCCCCGGGTTTCGAACTCCAACAGGGCGCCGTCCAGGGCCTCGGCGAGGGGGGCGGCACTTGTTGGTTGCGTTTTTTCAACACTAGTTGCCCCCGCGGCGCCGCCGCAGCAAACCGTCGGGTCGTTTCGCAAATTCTCAACCGCGTCGAACCACTCCACCGTCGAATACCTCCCGAGCGGCACCGCGACTTGGTACGACCCGCAGGTTTCCGTGGAGGACGGGGCTGGATAAAGTAACACCCCAGTCGTGCTCAAACTCCCTTCGTGTGAAGCGCAAAATAGGGTGAGTAACAACTCGGTGAGCTTGGTGTCAAACGCGGTTCGGGTCACGGCGTCGCTGACGTCGAGGACGAACAAAACGTCCCTGTTTTTTGAAAAAGAAAAGGGTCAGTCGCGTGTTGGGCGATGTATAGACAAACAGTCATCAGCTTCGGTAAAACAGTGTGTTGTCGGATTTGGGAAAGCCCAGCCACACGTACCGGTCCTTCGTGGTGTCGATCTGGTTTGTGATTGAATTCGTGATTGCGTCGGTCGAATCACCAACCCCACCGCCGCCGCACGCTGGTCGAGACGACCCGCAAAGGTTCGGCTTTGCGTTGGAGGCGTCGTACTCGCGAGGGTAACGAAGGGTTCGGTCGATTTTGCCGATGTCATCGCGCGTGCGCTCTCTTCTTTTAGCGCCGGCTTCGTCGCACTTAAGATTAGAATCAGACGGGTGCTTCGCCGCTCCCAGTAGCGTCGCGTCCGCGGGCGGGAACGGCGGCGGCGGCGACAGCGGCGGCGGCGACGGGGGCGCGCGTCTCGCAATCACAGTCACCGCGAAAACCACGACCGCGTCGCCCGGTGACGCGAACTGGGAGGGAGGGAGTGCTGTTTCATCTTCCAAAACCTTGCCATTCGCCAAAGCGTCGTCGACGTACGCGGGGTCGTCGGTGTTGTCGATGTCGGATGCGTAGTTTGAGTCGGAGTCGGAGTCTGTTTGCCCATGCGATGTGTCGGTGTCCAGCGCGACGCACATAAACGCCGCGCTTCGCGCGTCCCCGCCGCGGTCAGGCGCGACGAGCGCGATACTCAACACGTCCCCGTCCTTAAGCGCGGTTTTTGAATATTTCTTTGAATATCTCTTTGAACCCGGAAACAACAAGTTCCCGTTGACAAGAACCTTCGCCCACCCTTCAGCTTCGTCAGTGGTTTCGTCGGCGTCAAAGCTCGACACGCCGTTTTCGTTCAAGGTCACTACACGCAAAACGCACGCGCCGCCGGGTCCTAACCCGCGCACGGTTTCACCAGACTGTTTGCGCTGTTTCCCAGACTGGCTTGCGCTGTTTCCCCCGCCAAAGTTTGTTTTCGTGGAGTTGGACGTTGTCAACGCAGACGCCAGGATCGCCCCGGAGTCGGTCAGCGTGATTGCGTCGACCGAGCCCGAATCCCGATTCTCCGGGGTCGGCGCGATCGCGACTTTCCGAACCTCCGCGAAAACAGTATGGTTGCGCGGCGCGGCGACGACGCGAAGACGCGCCGACACTCGTTTCGTACTTTCCCTCCCGTCGTCGTTCTCCACAACCCTCACCACGACCCGGTCACTCAGCACTTGGTGCACCAGCGTGTCCATCGCGGAGCCCTCTATCCACGGTGTTTCGGATGCGCCGGGGGCGAACGCGAAGGCGTTCCCGTGTCCGGCCGCGGTTTCGACGAACGGAGGCGTTTCGTTTCCGGGCGCCGGGTCCGCCGCCGCGCTTTCGCGTGTCGGTTGGGAAACCTGTTTCGTCTCGGCGGTTTTGTTTTCGGAAAACTCGACTCGTGTTTCCGTCTCGGTTTGAGTGGCGTATTCTCCGTCCAACCGAGCGATTTCGGACGCGATTTCAGAAGTCACCTCGTTACCCTCGGAAGTCACCTCAGCACCCTCGGACTGTTTACTCATAGACTCCGCCACGACGGTGGCTTGCCAAACCTGGTCGCCCGCGCGAACCACGACTCTGCGCGCGACGCCGTTTTTGCGCGACGCCGTGACCTTCACCGAGATCCGCCGCGCCAGCCAAACCGGCGTCGGCGGCGTCTGCGCGATTCCCTCCACCCTAACTTGTACCCAGTCAGGTAACGGACCGGCGCCGGCGCCGGAAGAGGCGCTTTTGTACGCGGTATACGCGGAGGCATCGGTGTGGGCATTTATCCGTGTGGAAGCATCAGGAGGAGTACCAACCGAAGCATCAGTGTTGAACGTACTTGTCGAAGCACCCTTCGCACCGTCAGCCTCAACGCCCAAAGAAGCCGTAACGGTTCGCCAAGCGTTTTCGTCGCCGTTTCTTCGTTGTGTTTCCGTCGGCGCGCCCGGCGTTTCCGAAACGGATTCGCCTTCACCGCCGCTCGCCGCCGCGGCGCGTTCTTCGATATCCCCCCCCGCCACTTGTTCGTACGCGTGCACCAGCAGGGTCAGTTCCTTGCTCGGCAAAACCCCGCCTATGGTCATGAACCCCCGCGTCGGGAGGTTCACGGTGGACCCCGCGGCAACGAAACGCGTCACCCCGCGTTGAAGCGTTTGACTCATCTCGCCGACGGTTATTTCCCGCCCCGTGATTTTGGACGCCGAAACGGCCCCGGGGGGAGTCGCGTCGTCTTGCTGATAGGGAGTCGCGTCAGTCGGTTGATTGGTCGTCGCGCCCGGTTGACCGGTAGTTTCACCGAGCGCGCCAACCGCGTTCGCGGTGTCCTTTCCGCGGTGTTCCAACGCAACCGCCTCCGTTCTGGCGCGCCGAAGCGTCGCATCCAGGGCGTCGCCCGCGGATTCCGCTTCCGTGTCGTCAGCCGCGGTCCCCACCACCGCGGTGCCGACGCGGAACTCGCCCACGAAAAGCGCGACTTTGATTGGCGCGGCGCCAATCGCGGGCGCGCGGATTTTCACCCGAAGCTTGTCCCCGTCCTTCACCTCGACCCTGTTTTGCGACCCCGCTGCTTTTGACGGCCCGGTGCCCACTCTTGCAACCTGCATGGTCTCTTGCCTGGTCCACACCGAGATGAAATCGCTCTTTTCCTTTTCGTGTCCGCCCGCAAAATCCACGCCGTTGATTTTCGCGAAAACACCGTTTGCCTCGCCGCCCGGCGCGCTTCGGTCGTCGGAGCCGTTTTTTTCGAGCGGGGTTTTGGAGTCAGACTGTTTACTCACTGAAGACGATTCGGAAGTGTCCGTCGTTTCCGGCGGCGCGAACCGAACCGTCACCGCGTTTCGCGCGTTCTCGCCTAGCCCGGAAATTAACACCGCGGCGCGGTCCACGGGGGGAACCTGCGATTGCGAAAGAAAAGGGTCAGTCCAAAGAGTCGTCCGGGTGTACTGTATTGGGCGATGTATGGACAAACAGTCACCAGCTGAGAGATAAAACAGGGTACTTGTGCTGTGTGCAGTTGTAACAGTTGCCCGTAAACGTTACCGCGGTAGTGCACTCAAAGAGGCGCGGTAAACGGTGTGTCCGAATTTGGGAAACGCAACACGTACCACCATCCACTGCCCGGCCCTCGGCGCGGTGACGGAAACGACGTGCCCCGTCGTGCCGGGCACTGTCCCGTCAAGAGTCATGTGCTGTCTGATCGGCGGGGGCGTGGTTCCGTCCGGGTCCGATGACGCGTCCGCGTCGGATGGCGCGTCGTCGGATGAAGCGTCGGATGACGCGTCATTGCCCAAAGGACCAAGCTCAGCATCGCCCGTAGCGCTCGACGAGCTCGCCTCGACGGGTTTCGCGGTCTCCAACTTGGACGCCTCTGCCTTCGTTACGATTGTTCGGCGTCCCTCAACCCGCACTCGGATCGAACCGGTCCGGTCGCCCACCACCAGCGTCGCGACGCGCACCGGGTCACCTTTGGTACCAGGAGGGATTGTCTCACCTGACTGTTTGCCAGGAGGAGGAGTCTCTCCACTTCCCAAAGAAATACCCAAAGAAGAACTCGCATCGCCAAACTCCCTCGCTTCGATTTCGTTTGTAGTCTCCGCTCGTACTCGGAGCTGCACGAGGTCGCCCTTCGCTAATTGCCGCGGCGCCCTCACGGTTTCGCCGTTCACGAGCAACACCACCCAGGGTAAATGCTCACTGGCGAACCGGCTATCGCCGTCCCGCAACACCAGGTGCGCCACCGCGTGCGGTGAACCGCCCAGGTCGACCGGCACCGAGGGAGTTTCCGCCCACTGGCCCGGAGGGAGAAAATGAAATTCGGTGTCATCCGTGCCGAACAAGTCGCCTGACTGTTTGCCCGTAGGAGGATTCCCCGCGTCGGCACGGTTTTCGCTTTTTCCAACCGTATCAACCGGAACCGTTCGGAACGAAACCGCGCCGTCCGCCTCCGCCGCCGCGACCGCGTCCTCCGCGTTTAGCGCTGAGATGAAAAAAAGAAAAGTGTCAGTCCTTGTATATCGCGATGTATGGACAACAGTCACCAGCTTCGGTAAAACAGTCACCCGAGTTAGATTCTAATCTGCGCACTTGTTACTGCCGTAGTGTATTCGACCGAGGTCTGTAAACTGGGAGGCGGGATTTGGGAAACCCCCTACGGCCGTACCCGACGCGTCGCTCAGTAACGGTTCCGTCTGCGCCAATAGCGCCAATAGCGCTTGGTTGGTGTTGGCGTCAAGCGCGCCGCTCGCGACCGTCCGTGACCGTCCGTCTTTCGGCGTTGTCGCCGCCAAACCAGGTCCCGTCACCGCCGACGCCGGTGGAGACGCCTCTTTCTCCTCCCCGAGCGTACGCTCGGGTTTCTCGGAGCCTGGCGCCGGCTTACCTTTCGTGTCAGGCTTACCCATGTTTGAAGGTTCCTTGTTAACCTTCCCGAGCTCAGCATCGCGGGTGGTCTGTGACTCAACAAACGCCACCCCGCAAACGGCCGCGACTTTCGCGGGGTCAAAGGTTGGCGAGGCGCACCACTTTTTTTTCCGCGGCGACGAGTCGCACGAGCCCCAGACGAAGGAAATCGATTTGGATTTGGGTGAGGTGTCATCAACCTCGCCGTCTAAAGATTCAATTGCGCCTTCAACACCCAGCGCTTTACTCATCGCTCCCGGCACTACTCGATGGAACGCTTTGGGTTTATACGCCTTGTCGCGTCGCAGCAAGCACGTCCCCTCGCCCCTGGATGCGAAGGCGAGGCTTTTCGCCGTTCCAAAGTCGGGAAGTGTTTGTCCATAGTTGTCCTTCTTGTCGGTCGCGCCGGTTGACACGCCTCGCGCCTCAACCGGGCGGACCAGCGTTGATTCGCAAAGCGCATCCCCAATCCGCGCGACCACGTGTTTGGCGTTTGCTTCAGACGAGTCACCGACCGACACAGCTCCGTCCAAACCCGCCCCCGGGGGGATCCAGCACCGCGCATCCCTCGCCGGGCCCGGAAACGAAAGCGCGTTTCCCATGGGGAATCCCGAATCTAGCTTTACTTCGCACTCGCCGGTAACAACTGCTGGATCTCCAACACTAGCTCCTCCTGAGCTGACCCCAGACCCTTGTCGCCTCAAAAGCTCCACGATTTGTGTATCAGTACACCCGGGTTTGACCAGCGCGAACGCGAACTCGTCCCCCGGGCCGTACAGCGACGTGGTGACCGAGAAGGAACCGAGGTTGCCCGGTTCGGTCGGGCGCATCTCCAGCGATTGCGACACGTCCCACCGCGCGCATGGCGGCGCGGTAAGGATAGAATCAGGCGCGCTTCGTCCTCCAGGACACCCCACCAACAGAACCCGGCACGCGGGCCACGGGGCTTGTTTTTCTCGTTGGAAAGGCGCTACGCCGCACACGTTTACCGAAAACGTGGTGGGTTCGCCCGCGCTGTTTACCCAGCCGGCGCCGCGTTTCGGTTGAGACGGTGGTCTCACTCCGACATGTGTATGCGCCGTCAGTCTGGTTTTATCACCCCCTCCTGTAAGTGGTAAGGCGCCACCTGTTGCATGTGACTCATCATGGGTCCTCTCTTCGATTCTTTCCGCGACTCGCGTGTTTCGCGCGTCGGCGCGTCGCTTCTCACCCGCGCTGGCGCCGGCGTCCACAGAGACAAACGGGCTTTGGGTCGCGGTATGGGCATTTACCCTGGCACCTCCTCGTTGCACCCTCTGCATCCCCTTGTCTAAATTGTCAAGCCCGATAGAAAGCTCGCTGCCGAACAAAGGCCACTCGAGTTCGTCCGCGAGCCAGTCGATCGGGACGGGGTCCGTTGGTTCTTCTTCGATTGGTTCTTCTTCGAATGATTCTTCATTCCGTGGAACCCGCACCCGTCTCGTTTCGAACGGCGCGACGTTCCGCACCCAGTCCGGAACCGGAGTGGTGTGGTGTTGCGTGATGACAGAAGTTTCGTCTTCCCGTGTTTGGAACTCGTTTTCGTCCAGGTCACGGAACGCACGTGAAGACGACCCGAGTCTGCTGGTACCGACGGTACCGAGCTCGCCGAAGCCCCACGCGCCTCCGTCGGTGAATTCGCCCAAGCGCGCGATCGAGGTTGATGTGTTGTGTCGCGTGTCAACCTGGAGTGCGAGCGCCAGTAAAGCCGTGCACGCAACCGCGCCGACCGCGCCGTGAAGCCGCCGCCGGTGGGTTCGGTGCCGCTGACGCTCCACGGCATCGCCCCACCGTTGGTCACCACCCCCGAGAAATCTGACCGCATCAGTATCTCTTCCACTCGTTTCACCCGACGATGACGCCAGCCCTTGCTCCGCGTCACGCGCGATCTCATCGCGTCCGAGAAGTGGCGCGCGCTCCAAGCGGGTCACTCCGGCGTCTCCAGCCATCGCTAAAGGCGGGGTGTATCTCCGCACCACGCCCCGTCCGGTGTGACGCGCGATTGGGGGGCGCGCCTGGCGTGGTTTTTTTTGGTGTTACATAGACTTACCATACATACAAGTCGGAACGAGTGAAAAAAGTTCGGAAAATTTCTTTCGTCTTAGTGTGTGTGTTCGTCAGTCGGCTTCTCGGCCCGGAAACGTGGCCGTTTACGCTCGCGACGCAGAGATTGCCCCGTACTTGCTCATCAAGTACGGGACGAGGCGAGTGTTTAGGGTTGTTTCAATGAAGGTACGTAGCAACGTAGGTGGATTCTTTTCGGAACGAGATTCCATTCCATAACCATTCGCGTCTTGCGCGTCTTGATTACCTATACCCTAAAACTATTTGTACAACGCTTATGCGCCCGTCAGGCGTAACAGGTTAAAGGAAAACCTCTAAAACCCACCACGCGCGGCGAAGGGCATGAACCCCCCAACCGTTTTTTGCCGCCAGCTCGCGGAAACGCCGGTCAAAGAAACCCCCCCTAATTTATTGAGCGACGGCGCGTGTCCAGAACCGGCGCATCCCCAGCCGCTTTCCCCAGACTTCCCGACTAACTCCCCGCTGACCCCTTCTCCAATTTCTCCAGTGGCGAACCCCTGCCGTTGCTTGTGTTTCGGGACCTTGTCACAAGTCACGTACAGCCGGCCTTTTCGCTTCACGATCTTACACGCTTCGCACAGGCGCTTGATCGCGCTTCGAACCTGGAGAGGGCAGGTTGTTTTTTTGGGGATAAATTAGATTAGATGGGGGTCGATGCGTTGTCAGTGGATGCGAGGATGTGTTTAGGGTGAGGACGCGGTTACGGTAAACGCGTTGATTGACGTGTTTTGTGACCCGTCAACACGGGGCAAGTCGCGGCGGTGAGGTCTGGGGACCCGTGAGTGGTGCACAACAGCGCGAGTCCACTACGGGCCGTTCGATCGAACGCGTCCAACTTGTAAAGGGCTCTTTTCTTCGAAGCGATCACACACACCCGCGTCGTTATGGGTCCGGTGTGGTCCGAGCCGCTCGCGTTCGGTCGCGCGATGCAGCGCTTCGGGAGCGCGCGAAGGGCACGTGGAACGACACAACAGGGTAGTACGCACCTTCATCGCGCGGACGCGGTGACAAGACGGTGTCCGCGGGCGACGCGTAAAAACTGAGTGAAGAGGAGCGCGGCGGTGCACATAATACGTATGCAAGGGTAACGTGCGTCCGGGGTATCTATCGCCTGCTTCCAAATCCAGACACTGTTTGCTCGTACAAGATTGACACTTTTCTTTTGGTTTTTGCGGATTTGCGCTTCGGGACGACTCAAGCAAAGCAAGTCAACGCCGAGAGGGGAACTGTCTCGGAGCGTTCGCGCAGAGTCGGAGACGCAGCGTTCCTGGCGCGCGTCGCGGGTCGCAGCACGCGAGAATGGCGAGGTACTGACCTTTGTAGTCTTTTTGAAACCCGGCGAAATCGATTCCGTCGGGGAGCTCAGTGGCATCGCGTTGGACGGCAACCACACGCGTCACGACATCCATCTTCCTCAAGAGATTCCTTTTATGGACTGCAGATGGGTGCACGAGTCTCGTAACAATGACCGCCTTGTTTTCTGACCCCCAACCTTCCTTCCCTCTTTCCCCACAAACACCACCCCCACCAGGTCCTCCCAACCCACCGCGTCGTTCGACATGACCGTACCCACGTCCGCGGGCTGGAGAGCCGAGGCGAAGTCCAGCGAATTCCTAAAAGAGTCGCAAGCGGAGATTGCGTTGGAGCGGACGAAATCCGCCAATTTGCAGAACGCCCTGCACGCCAGTCAACACGGACGACGCGAAGAAGTGAAGGAACTCACGACTACGATACAAAACCTAACCACCAGACTCGATGAGGAATCGAACCGGCACGGGGATTCGTTGAACGCTACGGTCACCGCCGAAGCCGCCAAGTACGACGCGCTGAAAGAGACGCATTCGCGATTGCGCAACGAACACGCGGCGCTTCAAGCCGCCGTTGGAAGAGCGGGCGGCGGCGCGAGAGGCGCGAGCGATTTGGAAACCGATTTAACAGGAGCGAGGGATGGAAGGTTCGCGAAACAACTGGAGCTCGTGGAAAGGAACACTCGCGCGGAGGGTAAAAGAGCGTACGACGCGCTTGAGTACGCGACGGGCGAACGGGCGAAACAGATCACTGACAGGTATGAAAGTTTCCTCAGCGATGCGCGCGGCGAGACCGAAGCCTTGAAGTCGAAGGCGCAAAAAGACGCCAAGGTATACGCAAAGACTGTTTCTGACTTGAAACGGGAGGTCTCCGAGTTACGGAAATGGTCCGTCACCGTTAACGAAATTCTGGTCAACATCGAACAAGGGTCGTACCCTGTGGTGCAACGCGGGGTTTGGCGAAGCTTGCGCGTGCCGGCTGTCGCGAAAGTCCCTGGTTCCAACAATGAGTCCGATTCTAATTCATTGACCACGACGTCAGCGCGCGCGAAACACATTTCACTCGCCAACGCCAACGCGGCGTCCTTTTTGGAAGGAATGCAGGACGACGCCATGACCACTTCAGGGTTCGACGAGTTTCGGGGTACCGGACACGGTACCACCAACCGTACCAACGTCGGCGGCCGCGAAACGCAACGGCCGGATTCAGCGGCGCCCACTCCGTACGGCGTGACCGCCAAAGGAACGGGCGACAGCGTTCTCGGGTACTCCACCGACAACGCCAACTCTGCGGTCGGCGAGACGTTCGAGATGCGATCGTTTCGCGATCACGCGAGTTTGATTGAACAAGAACGAAACGCGGTGCAAGCCGCTACCCTTAAAGAGCTGTCCAGTCACCCCACGGTGGAGTACATTCGGAAGCTTGAAGAGGAGAATAAGAGGTTGACGGCGTCGTTGTCACTAGAAAGACGAAGTAACAGCGAAGCCAGAGTGGCATTGACCAGCGCGCAACGGACGTTGTTGTCTGGTGCGGCGTCAGGGACTGCAGGTAGGACTACTGCGAGTGGTGCTACGGGAAGTACCTCTCTAAACCCGACCCGGCCTTCTCAAAAACCTCGCGCGAGCTCGGCGAGGCTCAGCGGGTCGCGCGCGCACGTCGGGCAAACGCAAACCCTCTCCGCGTTTGGCGCGACGAACGTCGTCGAGACGTTTGCGGGCCCGAAACTCGGTCCGGATTCGTTCCGCGCCACGAACGTCGGGCAGTTCGGTATGCGTTGCTCTAAAACGGGAGGAGACTTGACGTCGCACATGCGCGAGCGGAACCCTGCACTGACCTCGCCCGAGGTCCAGGAACGCGTGCGAGTCACGACGCTTACCAACGACCAACGCCGGCGAAACGAAGAACGGCGACTTCGTTTGGGGCTGGGCGAAAACACACGAAGCGAATCCATAGGTTACCTCCGAACCGTAGTAGGGGACACTGGAGTCGGTGGCGTTGCAAGGCAAAGTAACGACTCAAGGATTGGAGTCGGTGGCGTTGAAAGGCAAAGTAACGACTCCCGGATTTCGGGCGGCGGCGTCGCGTCACCGGGGAGGTCGCGGCCAGTCAGCTCGGGCCGACCGGGTTTCGGCGTGGCAAGCGGCCGCCGACGGGAAGTGGACCGGAACCCGATTCCAGGCCGCCCGCAATCAGGAAGCGCGGAGGTGGGGTACGGGTTCGTGTTGGGGGATGGGCGTGATGCGTTTGGAGGCACCGTCGGGTGGCCCGCGAACGCGGACAGAACAAAACACCTGCGAGAACGACCGAGTTTAACAAATACGCAGACTAACCGCGCGCGCGCGCAGAGTGCCAGGCCGGGCGCGCGCGCGCCACCCTCGATGCCCACCATAGAAGCGAGCGAAGTAGCCGCGTAGACAGCGAAGCGAGCGAAGTAGCGCCGCTTGAGGTTGTGTTGGACGGAAGCACCACCAAATGCAAACTTTACTTTCGTGCGTTTTTTTTTCTTCTCGTCGACCATCGACTCCGAAAAAACAGAGCCGTTGTCAGGTTTCGTTTCGGTATTTTCGACACTCTTCGGTCCCCCCGAGGACGAAGGCTGCCATTGCACGCGCGCGTGTCCGTGTTGCCGCGTCTCGATAGGACGTCGCGTGCCTGTCCGCGTGTGACACGTAGGTTGTGATTTGCGGAGACGGACGCTCGTCCACGCGCCTCCGCGTACGGCGTGGCGGGTGCCTTGAAACGCGCGTCATCGAGGCGGTGGCGGTGAATCGCGGGACGTTTTCGGCAAGGTCCGATGCAAGCCTCCGTTCGCCCTGCCGCGATGGAACAGGAGAACGTCGTGCCCGGGGTTAAACCAGCACCCGCGGCGGATGTGGAGACGAAGAAAAAGTAAGTCCAGCCCATACGCGGTCATCGTAATACCGCGGGCATCCTCCAGGGTCGGTCAACACACCGCCATCGAATGAGATCCGACACGAGTCAACACGTTCGCGAAAACGTCCACAATCTCGCATCTCACGCTTCCCTCCCTCCCTCCCTCGCAACCCACAGAGACAACCGCACGAAAGAAGTGAAGTGCCCGCGGGTGG
>TARA_B110000971_G_scaffold34965_1_pt1 | contig 33817 bp, 34 predicted proteins | sample TARA_B110000971 | Tara Oceans TARA_B110000971 (sample SAMEA4397842) | marine metagenome | biome: Polar Biome; feature: [SRF] surface water layer (ENVO:00010504); material: water (ENVO:00002006), including particulate matter (ENVO:01000060) such as... | depth 5 m | reverse complement strand
TTTTCACTATGCTACTAAAGAAGATTTGAAGAAAGTAACATCCAAAAAGGATATAAAAAAGAAATTGGTTCAACTTTTTGCCAATGAAACAGAAAATCTTAAATATTTAAGAGCATCACAACAGCATAAATATCAATATGAAATTGGTCATGGAGCCCCACTTCTATCTGGTCCTGGTCTTGGATTATCTGGACAAAACTTCAAAGGTATGCGAAACTATGGTGAATACACTGCTTCAACTAGAATTGCAAAACAGTGGCAGAAACGTCCACGCGTTATAAAATGGCAAAGACAACGAAGATTATTGACTACCGCAAATACGGCAAGGAATGTAGCAATTGCTGCAGCAAAGGCTGCGACTGAAGATGCGACTGCTTCCTTGGCTTATTTAAATGCCATACAGCGTAACAAGAACGTAGCGGTGGCTATTAGGATGACAAAAAATATGAAACTAAGTCTAAATAACAAACTCAAACATTTTAATGAAGAAATGAAAACATTGGGAAATAAATATACAGCGAATGAACAAGCGAAAAAAAATACCACTCTAAAAAATCTTAGAACAAAACTCAAAAACACAGAAAATCAATTAAAAAAAGAACAAGCAGCAAAAGATATAGCAGAACAAAATGTAATAACATTAAAAAATGCTGCTGCTACTGCTGCTGCTAATGCTACTGCTGCTGCTAATGCTGCTGCACATCCAGCACCAGTAATTATCTCACCCGCAGTCCGAGTTGATGTTCCTGCTGCTAGAATTTCCAGTAGCGTCAATGGAGCAGCACCTGAGCCCAGTTCTTCCCATACCTCTAACCATACTGTTGTTGCGGATTTTAGTTTAAAGCCTACACATTTTAATCAATCTTTACCTAATTTTCCAACAGCATCACGAGCCGCAGCAGCACCTGAGCACAGTTCTTCACATACCTCTAACCATACTGTTGTTGCGGATTTTAGTTTAAATCATACACATATTAATCCATCTTTACCTAATTTTCCAGCAGCATCCACCTCAGCTGTATTACATCTTCCAAATACCGACGGATTTTACTCATTTGATACTTTGACTAGTAACGAGTTCGATGAACTCTCGGAGTTTTCTACTGTTATAAAAATAACTGAAGCTGATGTCCCTGATAGTTTTGGTATATCACCAATGTTAACTAACCGCCTAATTGCGTTTTTTAGGGGCAAAGTTTACAATACAGCTGACTTTCAAGTAATATCAGTTACTGCTTTACAAAGAATGATACCGTTTGATACAATAACAGCAGACAAACCGAGCGGTGTATACGATTTAGCCCAACACTATCCAACTGATTATGTAATAATCAATGTTAAAAAAAAAGATTTTAGTAATGAAATCGGCCATTTAAAGAGGGGCGATAAGCAAGTAGTTGTTATTATTCCGACTCTAGAAACAGCAAGAAAAGAAAAAACAGCAAAACAAGCAGCAGCAGCGGCAGGAGCAGGAGCAGGAGCAGGCTCGACTCACGGTGGCGGCAACCCCACCTACCGCGTAACCCGAAATATGTTTGTCTTTACTAATTCGGAGAAGGTTAGACAAGACCTTCGAGCAGAAATTGGTTATTTTCCACAAGGACCTAAATATAATAATAAGCATATATATGAAGACCAGACGAGTAATAATAAAGTATATGTTGTCATAACAAATGATGATATACCTCGTAGTTTTGCTTTATTAAGATATTATCTAACTATGGCATTTGAAAATATTAAAACCCAAACTAAAGGTGGTTCTAAAAAGATTAATTATAAACAAGTTGCTGGTGGATTAAAAGAGGTATACAAGAACAATCCAACTGCTGCTAAAGCTAAAACTAGAAAGATGATTAAATTATTAAAGAATATGCAATCATAAATGAGCAAGTTGTTTTGACCAAGAGATAAGTCTATTTTTGTAATAATTCGAATGGATTTTTAAATCAGTTGTTAAGAACTCTTCAAAATTATCAGTCGCTCGATAACATACTACCAAATCTTCTAAACTATTAATATTTTTTGATTTTAAAATCTTAATAATTGATTTAGATACATTCAGTAACTGAATGGATTGTGTAAAATACGCTGGCGATGAACTATTCATTCGTAAGTTTTTCTTTTTTAGTAAAAACTTTTTGAAATCTTTTTCTGATAAAGTATCAACAACTGTATCTAGATACACTTTATACAACATCTTAATATCAGTTAGTGCATTATGGGGGTTATCTGGAAGAGTTCCATAAAATTGTTTATATAATTTTCCAAGAGCATATGATTTAAATCCGGGACAGATATCTTTAATCTGTGGATAACTATCAATGTAGTACCAATGTTTTGGTAGTGTAATATTGTGTTTTTTAAAAGCCATCTCTAAAAATTTGGAATCAAAATGAAAATTATTATGTGCCAATAAAAATACAGCATCGGCATCCGCATGTTTATTAATAAACCGTTTAAACTTTTTTAAAATATTTTTACTTGTATCGGTTACATTATCATTAAGATATTTATTTGTAATTTTGTGAATAAATGAGTTTGTAATTTCAAAATCAACATTTAAATATTCATTAAAATAATCTGTATCGTCTCGTGTAGAAACGGCAGCAATCTGGATAATTTCATCTTTAACTGAATCAAAACCAGTTGTTTCAAAATCAAAAATAACAATAGGATATTTATTAAGATATGTCATACTTATTCTATTTTATAATAATAATTAATAATTATTTATTTCACTTTTTTAATGAATTTAATAATATCATACATAACCTTACAATCAATCATATTGTAATGTAACGTATCAGCAACATTACTTTTATCTTGATTAGTTAGATCATACCAACCATATAATGTGGCTGATAATCCATCAATTTCATTGTCAGCCCAATTGGTTTCAATCAGCTGATGATTAAATAATGCTTTTGCAATATTCTTTAACTTGTATGTAAATGATCCATTCACAACAATTTTGTTATCGATAAAATACTTACATAAATCAAAGAAGTTGTTTTCCAATGGGTTATATTTCATACTATGTCGCTCACGAGCTTGTCTGAAAAATGTTTTTTCAGCCGAACACCAATGACATACTAGAAACTCTTTTTTAAATCCATACATGAAATTAATCCACTTAAGAATCATATCTTTTTCTTCTTTTAAATCGTACGTATTTAATTTGAACTGTTTAAACTTCCATTTATTGTTATGGATGTAACCACAACCAATAATATAAATTAAACTATTCGCCTTAAAATTATCAGTTGATAAATTATTGACTGTTTCAAAATCAACAAAGAAATACTTTTTACCCTGTGGTAAACTATTTACAACATTCATATATTTTTTACGAGACTTATTTACTTTAATAATCTGAAATACCTTTGCTGGTACATCTTCTTTTTCAACATCGTCCCATCGATAGATACCTTTGTGATGTAACTCTTTTCTTTTATTAATTCCAATATTCCAAATGGTTGTTAATTCGTTCGCATTATCAGCTAACTCTTTCTTGTAAGAATGCCATCCATAATCAGAATGATTACACATATTAGGATATAATTCCCAACGGTCTGGATTTAAAACGTCAAAGTCCTCGCCATCTCGAATAAGTTCAGTTAACCATTCAACACCTCTGGCAATTTTCTCAAGTAATTTAGAGTTGTCATCGGTAATTAATTTACCAATTTTATTCTGCTTATTTAAGAGATAGACTGAGGTATTGGCTTTTTGAACTTTATCACAAATACATTTATCTAAATATGATACAGCAATGACTGCTTTATCCATTTTTTGAATAATATTATTTTTAATAGTAAGTTTCTTAAATGTAATCTGAACAATTGAATAGTTTGTATCTAGCTTATCTGGAACAATATTAAATAATTTTTCAAGAAAATCATTACGAACTAACATATCCGGAATCGAATAATGGTTCGCATGGACGAGAAGTGGTCGAATAATAACAATCACTTTCTGATCGATTGCATCTTTTGTTCGCTTAATACTTTCATAATTTTTTAAATATTTATTCACACAAATAGTGGTTGAATATGAAATACTTTTAAAAATCCGAGTGCGAATCGTTTTAAGACTGTCGCTGATATACTTATTATAGACAGACGCTTCATCTTTTTTCTTTGAATCGCCATATTTTGATAAGTAGTTTAAAATTGGATCGTTCTTAATATAATTTTTGATATCGTGTGAACAAATATAATTTTCCCACTCAACATAACTATAAAATCGTTTTCGTTTAAAGTTTACTTTATTTTTTTTCAAACAATACAATAAATCTTTTTGGAATGATTTTAATTCAGGCAATACCTTTACAAACCAGTCACGATCACGTTTAATTATGTCAAGGGTTGAATCAACTAATTTACTATCTTCAAATTTACATTGAAAAAAATCACATACTTCTTTATTACATACTTCCAACTGAATTTGAACTTGAATCCAATAATAGTATGGTACAATATGAATATCACGAGTATACACACATTTAATTTCAAGGAGTTTATCGGTTGATATAATAAAGCCATCTGGACTAGCCCCCAACCAATTATAGGTTGGATGAACAAGTAAGCCAACTTCATCTACTGTACATTTATTCTTTTTTTCATACTCTTTAATAGCAAGGGGTTCATATTTGACACCATGTGCCATAGCAGCGTTTGAAATAGAAACATTGTTTACTTTCTTTTTGAGAATTGAAACTTTTGAATCATATGGATTATACCCTAAGATAGAAGCAACATTACTTGCTGTAATCATTTTTTTACGTAAAGTATACCATTCTGGCGTACGTTGTTTGATTTTATTATTCATCATTTTAATAATATTATTTATAATATTGTTATAATTAATCACTTTTATATATTTATTTCTCATCTATTATATTTTTGGTAAAGATGAATGTATCTTCTTTTTTAACCATATTGTATATAAGCTGACCATCAACCACTTCCTCATATAAAATCAGATACTTATCTTTTCTTCCAAAATGAACATGTGTAGTATTATCTGGTTTATCGAACAATACTAGTATGCCAATTTTGAAAGATAATGTGTATAATAATATATCAACAATAGACCCTTGATAATATGGGTTTTTAATCATAATAATAATATCATTGACATCATTTATATTTTTAAAAACAGTTGGGTTTGTTAATTTATAGGCATCAACAATTGATGGTGTTTTAAATGTAGTTGTAATAATTGATTTATAGTTATGGATATCTTTGGTAATCATAATTTTAATATCGGATATATTATAATCGAGTGTTGGATTTATCTCATTTGTTAAAATAATGAGTGATTCAAATAAAGCACTTTGTATATAAGATTTTATATGTATTTTAAAATCAGTTGATAATCGAGTCGACCAATAATGATTTAATTCTTTTAACTTTGAGGTTTCATTCACTAATAAGGTGGGGTATTTTTCTAATATTTCTGGTTGGCGATAATCAAAATCTCCAACAATTGTGATATCTTCCTTAATGACCTTTGTATATAACGCACTGATCCTTTCTACAATATCAATATTATCTAATACAATTTCATCTTTATAAATATCTAACAGACTTGTATCAATTATCTTTGGTATTTTATTATTAAATATTTCAGAGCGTTTAAATTTGTTGCGACTAATTTCATATGTAAGTTTTATAATTATAAACTCAAAATTATCATGTCCGGTTATCATATTTCTTTTTGAAACAATAATTTTATTATTTTCACAATGTATATCACTTGACTTATTACAGATTTGTCTGTAATTTGGAACTTTATCATATTTACTTAAATCAATCGATGTTTTTATTTTTATCATTTTAGGAATCATTCGTTTCAAAAATAGTTTAACTTTATCTTCTTTTATATTAATTTCTTTTATATTTACTAATTCTTTTAATTCTTTAACCATTGTTTTATTATTTGCAATTGCAAATCTAATTCGTTGAAACGTTTCTTCTTCATAATTAATACGTCTTAGCATCAACGCTCGTTTATCTAATGTTTTAATATCAGTATGAATAACATCATCAATCTCTTGTGAGAATGTTTCAATTCTTGACGGTATCTTTGAACTTTTGTCTGTTTCTTTTGTTACAAAAATTCGTCGTCCACTATTTGTAATTACTCCGATTATATATTTTTCATCATCATATGATTTTATTTTATATCTTATTCCAACTGGTAATTTAGTTTTACTTTCAATCTTATTTAATACTGTTACATATTTGGTAAATGGATGAATAATATATTCATCGTCTATTTCTAATTTAATATCAATTGATGTTGGACGAACGGGAATAAAAATATTTTTAGTTGTTTCATAATCAATTATCACACCAACCATTCGATTATAGTTATCAACAATCTGTTTTTTTGGAACAAAGTGTTCTTTTACATGTGTATATGTATTTTCATTCTCATAGGTGCAATCATATTCAATATCATATAATTTTTTATTTTTCTTTAATATTGGTTGCCAATTTAGTTTTTTATTTGTACACGTGTGATGAATTAAATCGATTATTTGCTCAACTACGGAATGATCGTCGACAGTAAAGGACCAGAATAATTTAAACGTATCGTAATATTTTTCAACCTTGTAAATTGGTTCATATGTTTTGTTAATTTTATTTAAAAAATATGTTTTTCGGTCCTTTTTAAAAAATGTTTTACAATTTTCTGAAACTGGACATAAGATATTTGTTTTATGAAATATTATAATATTTACACCTTCGGTTTCTAATATACCAGGTCGTGATAATAAATCCCATAACAAAACTTCATTTAAAATAGAGTTTTCTGATAATAAAAACTCTTTGAAATTAGTTAATGCTGAAGTATCATTATAATCAAATGTCAACGCCAATAAACCTTTATTCAAACTTTTGAATAATATTTCATCTATTTTTGATATTAAATAATTTTTAAAATCAACGGTTGGTATTATTTTTGATTTATCTTCACTTACTAAATCACACATCGCATCTATAAAAGATTGAGTTTCGTTTACTGGTAATCCTTTTCTGACAAAACATATATTATTCTTCTTAATATATCCTGACGTACAAGTACATTCAAATAATTTATGTAACACTGGATTTAATAACCCAAATCGACCAATTTCATTTATTATACCAGATTTACTGAGAATGTATTCTATTTTATCGGAATTATTATTTATATTATTTATCTCTTCTCCCAAACAAGTTTTAAATGTTTTATAGGCACTATATTTTTTATCCTGTTGATTATTTTTAAAACAACATGGTAAACAATATCCTTCTGGATGTTTCTGTTTAGTATTAAAACCTGGGTATAAATATTTTGTATAACCGTCATCATCTCCTTTTGTACCAACTTTAATTTTATCAGTATCTTCATATCTCAACATAGCATTGTGATTTGGCCAATTTTTATTTATTTGAAATGGACATTTTGCAACCGCACATTGTAAATCCTTAAATGTTTTTCTAATTTTAATATCACTTAGTTTTAATTTATGTACATTAATAGGTAATTGGCAATATGGACACCAACCTTTTGGACAAATATACCAATATTTCTTTTCTGGAACTGATCCATAATTGATTGCATAACTATAAGAATTTGTATCAACATTTGGAAAAATATTTGGATTATATCTTAAAATAACTGGTTGGTATCTACCGGCTGTACTTGTTTGACATATCTTTGAATAACGTTTGAATCCTTTCTGAGAATAACCAAATAAATCAGAATCAAATCGTTGTAATCTTCTTAAATAATACGAACTATCGTTGCAAATATCCTCACAGGTTTCTAATTCATCAATCGCATCTTTGCAAGTCATTTTAACTTCGCTTGATGTTTTACCTTTTGGTATTTTTAATATATCCGGTGATTCTAAATTATCATTCTCTTTATCATTTATCTCGTTAAATGTATTATTATTATTTAACTCATTATTTACATCATCATAATTACTACCATATTCATTATATAAATCATTGTCGTTATCATTATCGTTTATATTTATATCAACATCAAACTTATCATATGTTAATAAGTATTTTTTGAATAATTTATCAGAAGAATGTTTACTATAATTTTTATAAATTGTTAATAAAGTCATCATAAATTTATTTAATATTGTAACTGTTTCAATATTTGGATTTCCTTGAAACTTAACTTTATTATACGATAATATACATTCAATTCCATAATTTTTAATACTTTTACTTCCACTTTTATTTTTATATTCATCATATAAGTCTTTTGCTTGGGATTCAGTTTTATAAAATATATCTTCTATCTTTGAAATAATATTAATTTCAGATTCTTGTAATTTTTCAAGACGTTTTATTTCTTTAAAAATATCTGGCTTATTTTGAAAATCGGTAATTCTTCTGTATTTAAATCTGATATTATTCTCCGTTGAGATTTTATCATCTATTAGAGGACTAATATATGGAATAAACTTCATTATAAAATCTTCTAATTCCGGAGTTATTTCTATATTATCTTTTAATATCGTCATTACATTTATAAACTTAAACTTAAGATTATCAGATAAATATAATCTACCATTCGTAAACTTTATTGAAGGTTTCTTAATTTGAATTCTTAAACTATCATCTATTAAATTCAAAACTTTATTAAATTGTTTAATTACTAAAATTAAATCTTTAATATTTGCTTTATATTCTGTGATAAATGATAACTTTAATTCTACTTTAATATTGCCATCATCGTCATTAAAATTGATTGTAAAAAACTTTTTTTGATCTTTAAACGTATAAAAATAATATTTAATCATTAATCCTTTACTACTTATAAATGGAATCATTTTTTCACCTACATTTTTCCAGGTATATGACCAGTCTGATAAGGTATCCTTTGTAATTATAGTATCAACTGCTGGTTTATAAACTGATATTTTTGGGGATTCCCAATTATAATCTTTATATTTTATAAATACTAAATCATTGCTTAAGTTTTTTCTAAAAATATAATATAATTCTACTAAATCAATCGGCAAATCAATTGTATATTCAAAAATAGTTTGGTTAATATTACAACTACAATAATTCTGACAACTTGTTGATTTTATTAAATCTACTATATATTCTGATTTGTCAAAATAATTAGTAAAACTTTCGATTTTACTTTGACATGTAACTTTTTTAATATTAAGTTTATATTTCGGAAAAAACTTACGTAAATATCCATATTTAACTTTATTATCAATTATAATATTTTCTTTTTTTAAATGTTTAACAACATCGTGAATATTAATTAGATAAATATTAAATTCAGTTTTATCATAAATATTAATTTTATCATATATTAATTTATTTGAAAGATGTTGTAACTCAACTGTTTTTGGAAATCCTTCATCGTCTACAAAAGCATTGTCTATTTTGAATGGAAGTACTTCCTTTGCAGTAACATTAATATAATGATTCCCAATAATTTTTCCGTTTTTTAAATATAATAATTGATTAAATGGTAAAATATATTTTTCCTCAGAATCATCAAAAATAGATACAAAAATCTTTTTTTTTAATGTTTCAATGTTATCATCAATGTATATTTTATATCTAATAAACTCAATATCATGTTCATAGTCGTACCATTTATAACAGTCCCCATATTCTTTATCTATCATTGATTTGTCAGCAGCTGATAGTGGTTTTTTATCTTGTATCTTTTTAATACGTTGGGTATTATAGTTTTTTCCAATAAAAACATATTTTTTTTTATTTTTAATAACACTAAAATATGGGTTATTAATCTTTAAATCACAAAACATATATCTTATTAAGATATATTTTTTATATTATAATCAACTTTAAATTGACTCATCGGTTAATGGTGTATCTGTAACGGTCATACCACAATATTTTTGAGGATTAATTGAATAATCGACCTCTTTATATAGATCTAAGCTGACTGCGATCTTTAATAAATATTTAAAGTTTTTCCAAAACTCTGGTGTATGACCAATACTCTTTGTCATTATATGAGATAATTCATGTAAAGCAACAAACATTACTGTATTTATATCAATTAATTTATCTGTCCCATCCCTTGATCGTAAACAGAAGACAATTTGCTCACCTTTGTTAATAGAATATGAGGTATATTTACTTCCTCCTTTAACCTCTTTTATATTATCTGGATTGAACTTACTTATTAATCGGGTTGTTCGTTCGCTATTATCTTTAATTGATAAATATTCACACAAGGTAACAAGTTTTTCACGTATGGTAGCTAATATATCCGCTGCATCACCCCCATTTGATAAATTACGAACGAGATATTCACGACCATCATATGAAGACATTATTTTTATTAAATCATTTGTTTTATTTTCATAAAATATCAGTCCACTTACTACTAAAATACCAAAGGTTATATATAATACTAATCCCATATACCATTACTTCATATTTTTTTTACATTCTTTGATTATTATATCTAGTGTTTTAAATTCATTGGTCTCTTTTAAAGCTTGATACGTTATATCAAATATTTTTTTATAATTTGTGTGTTGATTTTTAGGAATTCCTGATACTGAAAAGTTTGATATATATATATATTTTAATCGACGCTTATAATTTTTAATTCCCATTAATCTATATAACATTATTTGATTACAATATGGTTCATTCCCTTTGTTAGTTTCACCCTTTGTAATTTTATTTAAATATTTATATATTTTAGATGCAATCTCTTTCTTTTTAGAATAAATAGTATAATATGAATATTTTTTATGATACCCCTTTAATTTTATTTTTTTATTAGTAACGAATGTATTATCTAATATAAGTGCATGTATTTTATCTGTTTTATATTGTTCGATATAATCATTCAATACCTTATCAGTTTTCATAATATTTTTAATATTTAATTTACCAGTTGGTTTATAAAAGTTTGGATATATTTGTATAGTTGTCATATACTACTATGTATGATTATAAATATACCGTCAGTTCGAGAATTGGCGTTTAGCTGAATACCATAAGGATTTGGCGTTTACTTGAACCACTTGGAGAGATTCAAGATCTTGGTTGTGCCACCGGTTCTATTGAACCGATCACTCTGACAGAATCCGTTCAATCGACCGGTAAACCCTTCTTGAGTTGACAGATTCGGTCGTTTGACTATCCGAAAGATTGCTTCGCGGGACTTTACCTTAAATTGAGACATAGTTATTAGCAAAAATAAAGTTTATTGGGTAATATATAATAATAGTTGATAAATTGATTTCGTTTCCTTTTTTATTTTTTCTTATTTTTACGATAATATGAGTTAACATAATCTAATTTATCAAATGGGGTTAAGAAGCCATCACATTTCTGATGTGCTGAGTTGTTTGTCCAGATTTTAATAATACAGTTTGTGATTTTGGGACTAACTGATATACCATTAATATTCTTCATATCCTCTGGGTTAAGTGTAATAGTATTACTACATACGGCGGCCATTAAGGTTTTCCACATATAATTTGAATCAGGTTTTGTTAATTTAAAGGTCCACATACCTCCATTGATATTAGCTTCATTCTCCCACAAAGGTTCAACTCCCTTTCTCATAAAGAAAAACATTCCAGACGTAATATTTGGTAGGGTGTTTATTAACTTACACAGGTCTTCAACTGTTTTAACTATATATAACTTCTTATAACTTCCAATCGAATAATCAGAATCTTCCACTTTATGAAACCACATCGTCCACTCATCGCTAAAAATAATGTTTTCAGGTTCTTCCATTACTATTACTATTACTATATAATAAATGATTTAAATATAAATTATACCATTTTAACTTAATACAGTTATTAAAGTTTTAACTTATACAATTTTAACTTTTTATTAATTACCGTTTTTCGACAAATTATACAACTATTCTTCTCTAATGAAGTAATGCTAAGCCCATCATTCCACATATCATAACATTGTTTATGACACATATGGAAACATTTAAATACCGTGATATCTTCTTTTTTTGTTACATTTTCACAACATACATCACATTCAAATGTGGTACTATAGTTAATTGGTGTATGCGACTTACAGAAGTACCCATCTTTAATTCTTGATCTGCATTTTTTACCTTTAAAATTATAACTTATACAGCGATTTGACATTTACCTATATTATAATTGGTTAGTGTTTAAATACATCAATGGTATAGAATCCAAAAAACTCGCATAGTCTGTACCTCTAACGATTTGTTTGCATACTTTTCAAACGCCATTGCCATGGCTGGAAAACAATTTGACGGATTGTCAGTTGGGTTCCAAATGACATCATCTCGTGACGCTTCCCAATAGGTCCGGGCCGTATTGATATCTACAATCATTTCAGCAATCGGTATATGGTTGTTGTTATTAGCGTAATCAAAGAATGTCTTACAACGTTCCATATTTTCCGAATGCGGCATTGAATCTGGAATACTTATATGTGGTAAGGATTAATGATTAATCTGTAATTATTTCGTTTTTACTATTTAATTATAATAGCAGTAAGTTAGTATAATTTATATGGCTTGTTTTTGGAACAGTATTATTCAATCATTAAATTCAACGGATTTACATAATTTAAATGTCAAACAATTTAGAACTCCATTAAGTTTAGTGTTATTTTTAAAAGTTAAAAACTGTAAAACAATAGATGTATTATGGAATAAGGAACCCTTGACAGATAAACAACTGGAAGAAAATATACAAGCAGTTAAAAATTATAATCATACAAACATATATAGTGGATATTTTTGCTCTACCTTTGAACCAATGTTGTTCTTGATTTCTCATTTATTTAAAGTAAACATTGAACATGATTATAATGGTGTCCATATTGAGTATGTGAATTATACCGGCGACTATAAATGGATATACTATAAGTCAAATAATGGTCACATTGATTTTATAAAATAAACTATTTAAAACGCAGGTTATAATTAATTTTAAGAATGGCAGCAAAAACAGGATTAAGTATTGGAATTGATTTAGGAACGACATATTCATGTGTTGGATGTTGGCAACATAATACAGTTGAAATTATAGCAAATGAATCTGGTAACCGAACTACACCATCGTATGTATCTATTCGTGGTACAGAAAGATTAATTGGAACTGCTGCTAAAAACTTGGTTTCAATTAATCCAGAACATACTATTTTTGATGCGAAACGATTAATTGGTCGAAAGTTTACAGATGAACATATTCAACAAGATATTAAAACATGGCCATTTAAAGTTATTAGTGGTCCTATGGACAAACCTTTAATCGAAATTGAGTTTAATAATGAGATACGAACATTTAGTCCGGAGGAGATATCCAGTATGATTCTACGCAAGATGAAAGTTATTTCTGAAAGTTATTTGGGGGAAACAGTCGATAATGCAGTTATTACTGTACCGGCATACTTTAATGATTCTCAACGCTCGTCTACAATGGATGCTGGTAAAATTGCTGGATTAAATGTATTACGCATTATTAATGAGCCTACTGCTGCGGCAATCGCATACGGATTAGAAAATAAATCGGATGAAGAAATTAATGTTCTTATATTTGATTTAGGGGGTGGTACCTTTGATGTATCTATTCTATCACTAGATGAAGGTATTTTTGAAGTCGCGGCAACAGCAGGTGATACTCATCTAGGGGGTGAAGATTTTGATTCAATGATGGTTAAATATTTTATCAAGCAATTTAAACGAAAGTTTAAGGGGAAGGATCTATCTACTAATAAACGAGCCTTACGGCGGCTAAGAACTGCATGTGAAAAGGCAAAACGAACATTGTCAACTAGTATGAATGCATATATTGAGATTGATGCTTTATTTGATGGAATTGATTTTAATTCGAGTATCTCTCGTGCGAAGTTTGAAGAAATGAATATGGCACTCTTTCGAAAGACAATGTTGCCGGTGGAACGTGTATTAAAGGATGCCAAATTATCAAAACCAGAAATAAATGAGGTTGTATTAGTTGGTGGGTCGACTCGTATACCAAAGGTTCAAGAGATGCTTTCAGCATTTTTCAATGGAAAAGAATTAAATAAATCAATTAATCCAGACGAAGCAGTAGCCTATGGTGCTACGGTACAAGCAGCAATTTTATCAGGATCAAAAGATGAAAAACTGGACAATGTAGTATTACTAGATGTTGTTCCATTATCGCTTGGATTAGAAACTGCTGGTGGAGTTATGACTACCATTATTGGACGTAATACAACAAAACCAGTTAAAAAGGAACAGACGTTTTCAACCTATGCAGACAATCAGCCCGGTGTTCATATTAAGGTATTCGAAGGTGAACGAGGAATGACAAAAGATAATAACTGTTTGGGTGAATTTCTATTAGAGGGGATTCCTCCAATGCCTCGTGGTCAACCACAGATTGTAGTTACGTTTGACATTGATTCAGATGGAATTCTCAGTGTTTCAGCAAAGGAAACCTCAACTGGCAAAGATAAGAAAATAGAAATTAAAAATAATGATGGTCGTTTCTCAGCAAGTGATATTGAAAGAATGGTTAAGGAAGCTGAGGTACACAAAGAGGCTGATGAGCTATTAAAAAAAATAATTGATGCCAAAAACAATTTAGAAAATTATATTTATCGAATGAAAAATAGTATTGCGGATGAAAAAATTAAAGATCAGCTTAGTGAAACGGATATAACAACAATTACAAGTAAATCAGATGAAATAAATGAATGGCTTATAGCAAACCAATCCGCAACCATTGAAGAATATGTTTCAAAACAGAAAGAGCTTGAGCTAATTTGTATGCCAATTATGGCTACATTGGGCAAAGATGAATCTGTTCCCACAGACGAATCCTTTTCAGCTAATCCAGAGGTTCCAGAAGAATCAACTGCACCAACAATTGACGAGATTGATTAAATACTTTAAGATGTTTATAAATTAACTCAATCTATACCAACTATTTCATAAGTTGTTCAGACTTAATGGAAACAGATTTACATAAAACTATATATTCATATTGTTTTATTTATACCCACGTTAGATAAAATACTACCATAAATGTGTCTGAACCGATCACGGATTAATAAAAATATATCTCAATATATTATAGATGAACCAGAATATTTGGGGTCCACATTATTGGTTTTTTTTACACACCGTTTCTTTAAATTATCCCGTTAAACCTACACAACAAGATAAAGAAAATTATAAGAGTTTCTTTCACTCATTGCATCATATTTTACCTTGTTCTGTATGTAAGAAACATTTAAAAAGAAATCTTATAGAATATCCAATTCGACTTAATTCAAGAAAGGATTTAGTGGAATGGTTAATTGATATACACAATGAAGTAAATGCATTAACAGGTAAAGGTAGAATGTCCTACAATAGAGTAATTGATTTATATGAAAAACGATTAAACATGAAGATCGATTTAAATAAAAAAAGAAAAAAAGAATATAATTTACTTTCAAAACTAATAATTTTATTAATTATAGTGATTCTGATGATTCTTCTGTGGTATAATTTTTATTATAATTAAGTAATATGTTAAATATATTTTTAATATTATTAAATATATCTAATTTACCTTTCTGATAATCACGTAATAATTCTTTACATTCTGTCAGTGAACATAAACGAATATCACCAATTTCGTTATATTGTTCTTTAATTAAAGGATCAATACTAAAACTATCTGGTTTCATTACTAATTCACTAAAATAATATTTATTAATATATCTAATTTTATTTGTTGAAATATATTCATTTAATATTGGTTTTATATCAAGTACATCATAGTTATCAATTGTTAATCCAGTTTCTTCACAAAACTCTCGATTGGCACATTCATACGAGGTTTCACGATATTCAGCTCGACCTTTTGGAAACTCCCATTCGGGAGTATCATATATTGGTTCTGGTAATGTTAAAATATAATTTCGAATTAAAGTATATCTTTTCAACGATTTCATATATACGTTTTTATATTTAATATCACCCCATACATATTTCCAGAGGTTCTGAAACTTCATTGTTTTTAACATATGAGTTTCTTTTTTTGTCATCATTGAAATCATTTGTTTAATATAAGATTTATTTGAAACGCTATATTTTCCTCTCAGAAACTCAATAAAATTAAGAGATACTTTTCTATTAATTAATAGTATTTTTAAATCATCATCAATTGTGTTAAATAAAGTATTATCAATATTTAAATTTATGTTGTTAATATAATGAAAGTGTAATTTTTTAATATTAATTTTTTTATGATATAAACATACTATGCCGGTGCTAATATTTATATTTTTATTTATATTTTTATCCATTACATAATATATATAGTTTACTGTTTTAAATATAAACATTAATTTTAATATATATTATCTATATATGGTCAAAATTAAATTAAAAACAATTGAGTATTATCCGACATATGATGATACGGATTTTCAAAAAAAAATCTATAAAAAAAAAGAGTTTTATGAAAATCGTTATGAAAAAGAAACTAGAAAAACAGAAGAGATTTGTAACCCATCTAATTTTAAATTATTTCCAACACAAAGATTTTTAAAAAACTTTATGTCCATCGAAACTCCCTTTAATGGGATTTTAATTTTTCATGGTACTGGTGTTGGTAAAAGTTGTTCTGCAATATCAATTGCTGAGAACTTCATACCATATATTAAAAAATATAATAAAAAAATAATTATATTGTCAAGTAAATCAATTAAGAAAAACTTTAAAACTACAATATTTAATTTAAAAAAAGATTTGGATAAAAAGACACCAGATGAAAGTGTTCAATGTACCGGTAATAAATATGCCTTGTCTTCAAAAGATAAATATTTAACCTATAATCAAAAACAAAAACTAATCAATAAAAAAATTAAAAGTAATTATAAATTTTATGGTTATGGTAAGTTTGCTAATTTAGTAAAAAGTAAAACGGGGTGGTCTGGACAAGAAGAAGATTTAACCGATACTATTATAAAGTTTATTGGAAAAGAATATTCAAATACTGTTATAATTATTGATGAAGTTCATAATATAAAAAAAAATGAAATGGATAAAAAAGATAAACAGACTCCGTATATAATAACAACTGTTATGAAATATTCAAAAAATATTAAATTAGTATTAATGTCTGCTACACCAATGTTTGACAAACCACAAGAAATTATTTTTATTACAAATTTATTATTATTAAATGATAAAAGAGATATTATAAGCCAAAAAGATATTTTTGATAAAGAACGGAATGCTAATTTATTACCTGGTGGTAGAGAAAAGTTAATAAAAGCATTAAATGGTTATGTATCATATGTTAGGGGAGAGAATCCTTACACCTATCCAGTTAAAATATACCCATCCTTTACCGATATATTAACTTATAATAAAAATATGAAAGGTGAAACAATTGATTTAGATAAAAAATTACGCTACAATAAAACATTTAACTGTTTAATGAAAAAAAAACAATTACAATTATATGATTCTATTACCGAAAATAGTAATGCAGAAACCTCTTCAACAAATGATAATTTAATTCAAATATCAAATATTGTTTATCCAACAAACAAAAGTTTAACCTACGGTAAAAGTATTGCTTACGAGTTAGGAGAAACATTTTTATTATCAAGTAATAAAGTTAAAAATACACGACAAATTAGTTATAATAAAGCTGCATTAATGAATGCCGGTAAAAGCAACGAAACCTCTTTTTTAGATGAGAAATATATCCAAGATTATTCAACTAAATTTCACGAATTATTAAAAATAATCAAAAAATCAAAAGGACCAATATTAATATATTCCTATTATGTTTGGAGTGGTGTTATACCCTTAGCCTTATTTTTAGAACAAAATGGGGTTGAACGGTATACAATTGATAATGAACAACCGTTATTAAATTATAAAAATAAATCGCCACCATTATCATATGATGATGGAACACCAGTAACTCAATATAAAAAAAAACTAGAAAGTTTTAAATCTTTAAAATATACAGTTGTTGCTAATTTACCGGAGTTTATTAAAATGACGCCACATAAAGCAAGTGAAATTATAAATTCAGCAACTAATAAAGATGGAAATGAATTAAAAATTATAATCGGCACAAAAATTATATCCGAAGGTATTGATTTTTCTGGATTAAGACAAATACATATATTAGATCCGTGGTATAATTTATCTCGTAATCAACAAATTATTGGACGAGGGTTAAGATCGTGTTCCCATGTTAAATTACCGGAAATCGAAAGAAATGTTGAAATTATTCAATATGCAGCGATTACCAATAGTAAAAATGAATCAGCTGATATGTATCGATACCGTTTAGCAGAAGAGAAAGATATTAAAATTAAAAACGTTGAAAGAGTAATGAAAGAAGTGGCTGCTGATTGTTTATTAAATAGAGATAGGAATATTATATCTTCTTCCAAAACAATTAAAATGATATCAGCAAGTGGTGAAAAAATTAAATATAAGTTTGGATTTGAACCATTCTCAGCCGACTGTGATTATAAAAAGAATTGCTCTTATAAATGTGTTTCATCTGTTAAAACAGATATTATTCCCGATGATAGTACTTTTTCACTTAATTTTGCGGAAACTTATATTAAAAAAATAATTAAAGATATTAAAAACTTATATAGATTTAATATTTATTATACTGTTGAACAAATTAAAAACAGTATCGATAATTCATTTGATGATTTATATATTTATATTGCATTAGATAAATTATTAAAAGATAAAAATAATATAATATTTGATAAATATGATAGAGAAGGTTATTTAATATATAGAGGTGATTATTATATTTTTCAACCAAATGAAATTAGATATTTAGATATTCCAGTTTATTACAGACAAACACCGTTAGAATACAAAGTTAAACAATTTTCAGTATTAGATTATGTCAGTAATAAAGATAATAAATTAAATATTAAAAATAATATAACTAATAGTAAAACTATATTTGAATTGTATGATACTGTTATTTTAAAATATAAAGAGTTTATAAAATATTTTTCACAACCAATAATTGATACTCTATTATATGAATATTTACTTGATCGAATGGAACAAAAAAATATTGTAACATTATTTAACACTGCATTAAAAAACAAAGATACTAAATATAAAATAATTAAAAATATCATAATGGGTCTCTCAATTAAGAAAGATAAAAAAATGATACTTAAGATTTACAATACCTTTTATAAAATTGAAAATAATAAATTATTAAAAACAGTTTTTAAAACTGATACAGAAAATACACAGTATAATATTATTTATGGTACCTATCTTAAATCTTTTAAATTATTAGATAATAAAAAATATACAGATGCAACAACTTTAACAGGTAAAAAGTCACAACGGTCAATGTTAAAGGGTATTGAATGTAAATCTATTAAAATAAACGAATTGAAAAATATTTATAGTCGACTTTCAAAAAAAACATTATTAATGGCTAAAAAGAATGACTTATGCTTTTTCATAGAAATATATTTACGATCATTTAATAAAAAGAATAAACCAATTTATTTTAAATCAAATATTATACATAATTTATAGATAATTTATAGAAAAAATGATTAATATTTAAATAAAAAAATTATATATTAATAGTATTATGAATGATTCAAACTTATATAATAATTTATTATTAAAAAAAGCTATTTATATAAAACCAAGTTTATTAAATAAAAATTTAAATGATTCAATTAAAACAAAAATCATTGACAAGTATAATGGAAAATGTACATCAGAAGGTTATATTAAAAAAGATAGTATAATAATTCTTAAACGAACGATTGGTATAATCGATGGGTCTAATTTTAAAGGATTTGTTAAATTTAATATCGTCTTTAGTGCCGATATTTGTAATCCAGTAAATGGAAGTATTATTACTTGTGATATTAAAAATATAAATAAATTAGGACTTTTTGCACAAGATGGACCATTGTCTATTATTGTACCAAAAGACTACCATGAATCAAAAGAGAGTTTTAAAGATTTAAATATTGGAGATACAATTACGGTTGAAGTTTTGGGTAAACAATTTCAATTAAATGATACCGTTGCATTATTGATTGGACGATTAAGTGGAGATATCGTTAAAAAGAAGTTTATAATTAAAAAAATTAAACTTAAAAATAAAAAAGTTGAACTCTTTGATGATTCTGGTTTAGAAGAAGTAACTGATGGCGAAAAAGATGAAGAAAATCTTACTGACAACTTAATGAATAATGATGAAACAATGATTGATGAGTTTGAAGATCTTGGTGAATCGGAAAATGATTATTTAGAAGATAAAGAAGAAGTCTCATTTGATGCAGAAGATACAGATGCAGAAGATACAGATGTAGAAGATACAGATGCAGAAGATACAGATGCAGATGATGCAGATGACACAGATGTAGAAGATGCAGATGTTGAAGACAGCGACGAAGAGTCAAGTTCAGATGAACCGGTCAATATGGTCGATACTGATAATGTTCAAATTGAACCCGAACAAGACGTATCTGAGTCTGAAAATGAAAAATAATTTTTGTAACGAATAATATATATGGACAAATCACAAAAAATTAACTTTATACTTAAAAATAGAGATAAGTTATCTAGCGAACAACAATCAGAGGTTTATAAAATAATTATGGAGCATAATATAAGTCATACTAAAAATAAAAACGGTGTTTTTATAAACTTGGATGACGTAACTGATGCCAAACTTACTGAACTACATAATTATATTAATTTTTCAATTATAACAAATAATAAATTAAAGAAACGAAATAAAAAAAGCTTAAAAAAAATATATGCAATACAAAAAAAAATTAAAATAGAACCGGATATTATTTCAACAAATATAAACAACACAGCCAACTATATAACTGATACTAAAATTTTATTAAAAAAAAATAAAAAAAAATATAATCTTTCTCAGAAGAAAATAATTAAAAATTATAAAACTGTTAGAAACAAGGTTATGTTACCACTAGCATTGTCAAAAAATATATTAGAATCAGAGGAGTTATCTGAAAATGAAGAATATTTAGAAGAGCACCCATAAAGAATAAATTATACTATAATACATGTTATCAGAACTTATATCATGTATTAATTCCAATTACGATCAAGTTAAAATTAATAATAATATTTTAAAAATTAATAAATTAATTAGTGGTTGTTCCTTTTCTTATATTGAACCCACCTTAACAGACGACTCTTTTTACGAATCTCTATTATATATTTTAGATCAAAAATTTATTTATTTGTCCGATGAACAAAAGATTAATAAAATAGATCAACTTAAAAAATATATAATTTTTAATTATCCAGAATATTATCGTAAATATGCAACCTCACTTACAAATATGAAAAATCATTCATATGACGCTCTTTTAGAAACGAAGATTACTAATAAGAATATTAAACAAGTAATTAATTTTTTAGATATAAACTTATATGTCTTTAATAAAGATATTATTTCAATCTGTTTTTCAGAAAGAGATCGTATCTGTAAATATAAACCAACTATTATTATGGAATATAGAAACTATAAATATATACCAGTGATTTATAAAAAAAAAGGGTTATATTCTTATGTTGAACATAATACAATTTTAGATACATTATATGATAATTTAAAATGGGAAGAGTTTAATAATTGTAATATTTCGAAAATGAAAGTAAATGAATTAAGGGAGTTTTGTGGAAATATTAATGTTGAAACTACAAAAACATCAGAAAAAACGAATAAAAAAATAAATAAAACTAAGAAAGAACTTCTAAATAGTATTGATTTATTATATATTTAAATATATGAAACTTATATATATATAATATGGATATATCAACTAATATTAATAAATCGTTAATAAGTCTATTAGAGGATCATATGAAAGATAAGCACACTGAATTTGAAGCTATTATTTGGGGTGCAGCTTTCAATGATAAGAAAATTGATCATCGTTCATTTATAGATGTTATTAATTATTTAAAAAATGAGTTAGAATTAACATTTACAAATACAGATAGTTTAACAATTCAGACAAATTCATCTACTATTAGGACCACGATAGATGGTCTTGATAATATTAAAATGTATTGGCTTAAAAACGAGTTATCCGAAGCAACCTATTTAGATAAAAAAAGAAAAGATAATGTTGATTTAATGAATTACAGTGCTCGTATCAATTATAAAGATGAAATCCCAGTAACAAACGTTAAAAAAATTAAATTAAATGGTAACCGAATTGAAGATAATAATGAGTTAAAAACTTTTCGTTTTAGAAATAGATTATCATTTAATTATAAAGATTTTATTATTGATTTAACAACTATTAAAACAAGTAAAGGGAAAACCTTTAAGAAATCAAACTGTTTAAAAATGCCTTCTATTTATGAAGTTGAAATTGAAGTGAATAAAGATATTAAATCTGCAAAAGAGACTTTAAATGAGTTATTAGAGTTAATTGGTAATATTATTATTATTCTTCAAGATGGAACTACACTTTTATCAAATACTGTAATTAAATCATTAAAAGATGATTATAAAAAATTAACGCAGTCTGATACCTTTATTTTAGCAGATGCTGTGTCAATGGAAATTAGGAACATGGTTAAGGGAAAGGGTAATATTAGCATATTTGATAATTATGCGGTCACTTATAAAGCTGATGGCGAACGACATTGTTTATTTATTGATTCTGGTGGAAATATTTGTTTAATTGATAATAATGCAAATTACAAGGGTGTTGACATTGAGGTATCTGGGTGGAATAATACGCTAATTGAGGGTGAATATTTGTCAGATAAAAACATATTTTTAATGTATGATATTTTATTTTCAAAAGGAGAAGATGTTCGTAAAAGAAAATTAAATATTTCAGTTAAAGATAAAAGTAAGAAAACAGTTCCTCGGGTAGAATTACTCAAACAATTTAATAAAGATGTTACAAACAATATTACAACTGTTTTAATTAAAGAATATAAATATGGAAATGAAGAAAAGATTTTTGAAAAATCGAAAGAATTGTTAGAGAGTGCTGATACATTACCTTATAATATTGATGGATTAATTTATATTCCAGTTGATAGTTTTTATCCTGTTAAAACAAAACGAGCAAAATGGTTAGAATTATTAAAATGGAAACCTGAAAAATTAAACTCAATTGATTTTCTTGTTAAATTTAAAAAAGATGATAGTGGAAAAGATTTAATTCTTCCACATTTTATCGATGATGGAATACAACGGATTGTTAAAAATTACAAAACGGTAATTTTACATGTTGGAACAAATGCCGATACATTTAATAAAAAAAATAAAAGATTTCGACAAAAGACTGTACCTGGTAGATTTATGCCAGATCCAGCAAATCCAGCAAAATATTATGAAGCGAAAATATTTGTAAAACCAAATAATAAAATATACACGTATGATTTTTTAACAAATGAAGAAGATGAAATTAGAGATGATACAATTGTAGAGTTCGGATATGATATTTATAAAAAAGATTTTGCTTGGAATCCATTACGAGTTCGTTATGATAAAACAGAAGAATATAAAAGAGGTGTTCCTAAATTTGGTAATTTTGAAACAATTGCTAATAGAATTTGGAAAACAATTCATGATCCCATTACAGAAAATATGATTTCAACTGGTTTAATTCCTAAAAATAAAGAGGTTAAGATTAAAAATAATAATACTAAGAATACTAAGAATACTAAGAATACTAAGAATAATAAAAATAATAAAAATAAGTCTGCTTATTATTCAAATCAAACCAAATCAAACAGAAAAAACACAGCACAACGTAAATTTCACAATAATGTAAAACGTGAATTAATTAGTTCTGTTGCAGTTGCTAAAACAAGCAAATATGATGGAACCTTTTTAGATCTATCCGCTGGACGAGGGGGAGACTTTCTTAAATGGAAAGCTGCGAAATTTAAAAAGATCATTGGATTGGATATTGATAAAGATGGTTTACGAGAAGCTGAACGGAGATATAAAGATCAACCAAAACCAAAACCAAATGTTTATTATTCTTGGGCGGATAGTACCAAACTTATTTTTCCAGATTATGCTGCTGCAAAAGATGATATGTCAAAACTTCGTCTTGAAGAATATATTTCAACTAAACATTCCTTTGATGTTGTTGGTATGATGTTTGCACTTCATTATATGTTTGAGAATGAAACAACTCTTAAAAACTTCTTACAAAATGTATCTGATAATTTAAAGGTTGGTGGTCATTTTATTGGAACCTGTTTTGATGGAGAACGTGTATTTAATCTATTAAAAGAGAATAAAGGATATGTTGAAGAGAAAGATGCTGATGGTACTATACAATGGAGTATTAAGAAGGATTACAGAATCAGAACTTTCAATCTTAAAAAGCCACAACTAGGAGTTAAGATCGAAGCATATTATCATACATTTGGTCAATCACAAACGGAATATCTTGTCAATTTTACCTATTTCACTAAAATGTGTGCTTCATATAAATTAAAACTTGTTTCAATTAAACCATTTGAAGAATATTATAAGAGTAATAATAAATTATCTGAAACAGACAAGGTATTAAGTTTTTTGAATAATGGATTCACCTTTGTTAAAGTATAATTAAGGACAAATTGTATCAGTAGCAACGAGTTTTAAAGGAATAATGCAAGTATATGGATCAACAATACACGGAAATATAGTATATTCAATAGAAGTACTAACCCTAGTAAAATATGAGTCTTTGCCAATAATAAGTGTATTTGTTAATGAGTTGCCATCTAAAATACATAGATGAGTATTAGTTTTCTTCATTTCAAAATTAATAGACTCTTTACCACTTAATATCAGATTAAATACAATAACATGCCATACTAGAAGAAGTGGTATCAATGTAGTTAAACACGACCACATTTTAAAGTAATTTGTGTAATTAAATAATAAATTATATGTAATTTATTATTTCGTTTTTTATAATTAATCTTACGATTTCTCAATGATACTACCAATCCCATAGAAGGCATCAATCATTACAGTGTCATCATCTGAAGACGCACGACTATGAACATCCAGTGGAATCTTGGCGACATCCCATCCATCATTGAAGTCCTGGTCAGTTATGACAGGCATTGTTCTGGTATAATCTACAAAAAAACACTTGTTTGATGGGTCAGACATATTTGCTATATAATGGATTGTTAATAATGTTTTTTGTTTCGTTTTTATATTTTATGAAATTGAGTGGTGTAGGTTAACTAATAACCTTCTTCGCCCCAGTAAGTGACAACCTCTATGTACGTTCCACTATAGTCATCCCATTCCTTTGAGTAACCGGTTTCATTGCCGTAGTCGTCGTAGATGACTTCATTGTTGTTTTCATCGTAGATGACTTCCGGCATTGTAGTTGTAGCTAGAGAATGAAAGAGATGAAGAAGTAAAGTGTGTTAATAACTAATTAACTCTTCAAGACTTTCTGCGTGTCATTTTTTATTTTTTGAAATTATCCAATATAAGATATCTCTTATTAATAATATCAGATGACAATAATGCAGTAATAACAATAGCTAATAAGAGTAATTTAATGTCCATTTTATTAAATAAGAAGTAGAATATAACTAATACTCCTATAAGTGGAACAGCTCTTTTATTAATAATATTATGAAATTTACTATCATTTGATAATAAAAATACAACTATAAGTAAAACTATTAATATGATTATGATTGACATTATATAATGTAACTAATTTTTTATTATTTATATATTTGTATTCATATGTCATTTTTTTTTTTAGAAAAATATATTTATAAACAGTTCGTACGAGAGCTGAGTAGTGTTCTTTGATACAGACCACGGGTGCATTCTAGTGATGCTTTAGAACCTTGGTTCGCTCGTGAATCGTGAAGATCACTGCTATCACAAGCACCCCGAACACGCCTTGGGGCACGCCAAGGTTGAACCCCACAAAGAGGCAAAGGATAATCGCAAGAGTATCTTGGGTGGTCATTGTATTGTGTTGTTGGTGGCGGGAAGAGATATAATATTCATTCTTATCTTCAGAGTTTTTTCGTATCCTTTTTTAAATTAGCTAATAATAAAAATGAACGGTTGCTTTGATATTACTATTCTTTTTTTTACTCAGAATACTATATTTCTAATTATAATTTAATAATCCGGATCACGAATTGCTTTTCCAACTGGAAATCGTGGTAATCCAGCATCTGTTAATTCTTGATAGACAACAGTAAGTAGCTTACCTATATAGTCATCTCCATTTTCAAAGAGTTTCTTTTTGTGGGCGGTTGTTCCAACTGGTCGTACTGAAAATGATTTACCACTTTCAGTAACACATTGCCAGACAACAGTGCCTTTTGCATCACCTTTTCCTTCTTTGAATCCAGTAATTTCATATTCACTATCTACAAATTTCTTATATTTTTGTAGATGCTTACTGCGTTTATCAATTTGGTATGGTGAATCCATATTACGAAGCATTAATCCTTCAAATCCTTCAGAAACAAACATATCGTGTAATGGTTCAATCTCTTCTTTTGTTTTAATTAAAGTTGTGGGCACCTTACAGATGGTTTTTGTCTTAGGGAAAGAAGCAATTAACATTACTCTTTTACTAAAAGGAATAGATAGATCATCTGTATTAAAACAATCATAAATACAATATTTTAATTTTTTCATATTTTTGGCGTCTTTCTCTGAAACAGTTTTAGATAACCTACATAATCCAGTAATCTGCTGAAATGTAAGATCTGGTGTATAGATTTCTCCATCTAAATACCAGTTATGGGAACCTTTGAATTTTTTTTTAATAACTTTTAAACAATCCTTTCGAATATGTTCCATAAAATGGAAAGGCTTACCCTTTCTTGTTTTCATAATAATTTCTTTTCCATTAAAATGAGTTACACAACGAATACCATCATATTTTGGCTGACCAAAACAAGGTAATTTGATATTGACTGCTCGTCCTGGCTTATCTAGTTTTTTCATATCAAAAGTATGAGCTAACATCGGACGAATAATAATAGTTGCCTTACTACTATCAGTAGAATAACCATCCTCATCTTTCTTCTTCTGCCATTTAGCTTTTGCTTCAAAAATAGCTTGATTTTTAATAGTATCTTTACTTTTAGCTCGTTTGACCTCTTTTAGATGGGGGACTTGTTTTCCACCAATGGTGCCATGTGCTGTTTTAATAAAATACTTTGAATCATCTTCAACTACTTCAATACACCAGGTGTATTTGCTTTTAGTTATCTTATATAGATTTGGAAAAGATTTGACTGTTTTCATATCTATTATATTAGTTGATTGGTTATAAATATCATTTATAATCAATTTTAAAACCTACATAAATATATCTATTGATTAATACATATATGAATAGTTTATATTACTGGGGTACTGCTATTGCAATTGTTGGAGGATTATATTATTTTAAGACAGATATAATTGATAGTATTTTATTATACAAGGCAATCCGAAATGAAAAGAATGAAAAGAATGACAACATTTCTATAAAATTATATGATTCTAATAATACTTATATTACGTATACTAAGAAATTAGAAACATTTAAAGAATATAAAGATAGATATCCAAATATGAAATACGTTGAAATTGATTATACACATACTAAAAAAAATTATTCTGTTATTTTTGATAAGGATTTTCAGTTCCCATTGGAAATTGAAAATGAAGTGAAAGGATACAAAAAAGAATTTTTATCCTGTGTTAGTAATGATGTTGATGTAACAGTAAGATTAAATAAATTACTTGGGCCAAATAGAGATTTTTATAAATCATACGATATTAAAATACCGGTAAAATACATTTTAGACAAAGATATTAACTGTATAGATAATCAATTAAATGAATATACATTAACAGTTAATGATATTTTACATTAATTAAGTTTTTACTGAGTTTTAAAAATAAAGTTTTTTATAGTTGTAAATAATGAATTTGATTTTTTCTGTTCAATTTTTTTAACTGCTGAAAAAGTAGAATAACTATGGAAGTCTTCTTTAATTGGTTGTACATTATCATACTTTTTATTTTCTTTAAGTTGTTTTAAAATATGAGATAAATTATGATTTTGTTGTTCTGACATATATAATTAATTACTATAATATTTATCATAATCTGATACAACTGTTTTAAAATAATAATTGACTGTTTTATTATTTGGATATTGAACTGTTATTGGATTGGCTAATTTTATTCTGGTACCAACATATTTATGTTCTTTTTTAGATTTGGTATTTCTAATAATTATAACAATTAGTTGAGTATCGGGTGAGGTATTATTATGTATATTGTTTTGGTTTGCTAGTTTGTTAATTATTTTTTTCGCAGCCTGTGATGGTACCCTGGCTCTATACTTACCAAATGTTTTTCCTTTTGATGGATAATCAACTAATGTATAATAATTATATACCATATAATTATTATTTATATTATTTATTTGTTTGAACCTACAAGTTTGACGTGGGGAATGAAAAAATATTTAACGGGTTTCTTGCCGGGGTATGTAACAATACGTGGCTTGTCAAGTTTCTTCATGTAGCCGTAGTATGGACCATATACTTTTTTGTTTGACCCTCTTGTTGTTTCCTGAATTTCAAATGTAATACGGCACTTTGATTTGTTACCGGATTTCATTGCTTTGCATTTAGAAGTGAATGCTTTCTTAGCAGCATCTAATGGAGTTGGTTTATTTTTAACTGGTTTACCTTTTTTGGAACCACGTGTATATACATTGCTAATTTTGTGTCTACCACCATTGACAATTTTTTCTTTATCAATACTAACAAGTGTAAATGAACGAACATCTGGTCCATTGTTAGAACCCCCCGTCATAAAGTCTTCCTGTTGTTTGGCACCACATTTGGTACCACCTTTGGAACCACCTTTGGAACCACCTTTGGCACCACCTTTTTTAAATGAACCAATTAAGGAATTAAGTTCTTTTAAATCTTGTTGAAATTGTTTTTCAGAATAAGTAGGCATATTATAATATAAGTAAATATTTTTTTTTCATTAAAAACTTAAATAATAAAGCAAATATACTTACAATTAATAGAATAGTAATTGATGCTCCGATAATTTTGCTATACATTTTGGGCATATTCTGTAATGTAAAACTTTCATTGCTGGAATGTTTAAAAATCTGTTTAATTAAAGTTGTATTTTTATTTCTTTTTAACATAAATTTACCGTGTTCTTCAGTTGGTTCGCTCATTATATAGTATATATTTATTTTTTAAAAACATATAATACTAAATCAGTATCATCATAGAATTCCATTTTATGTGTATCATATAATTTAAATCCAACTTCGAGTATTTGTTTAATTGTTTTTTCTTTATTTTTAGGAATATATAATTTAGTTTCTTGCATTCTAATTTTCTTTGTTTTATTCATTGTGTATTTTTCTTTATATGTTACATTATTATCATCTTTAATGTAATACGCATCATGGTTGAAATTTGGAAACTCTGTATATGAATGAAGATTCTTATAATCATCTACGTATAAAGTACTATAATTTCTGGGAGATGGCACTAATTTTTTATAGTCGAAGATATGAATAAATAAATAACCGTTCGGTTCTAACCATTTGTAAAAGTTTTTAAGAATAAGTGCTTGATTTTTATAATTATTATGATATAAGGTTTCTAATAAACATAAAATATGACTAAATTGTTTTAATTTAAACAATCCTGGATTAATAAGATTCCCTTCTACAAATTTTCCTAACGGAGAATTAATTTTAGCGTGCTTTAAAAAATCACGTGACATATCAACCCCAATAATATCATAATTTTTAATAAAATAGTTATAATATTTACCAGTACCAGTACCTGCATCTAATATTCTACTATTTTTTTTTAATGTATTTTTTATAATTTTATAATCATAGTCAAATACAAATGATTCATTAAAAACAATATTATAAAATTTAGCATAAACTTCATCAACATTATCTAACAAGTTTAAATGATTTTCAAAATATTCCGATCGATTATTAACATACGTATATGCATATCGTAAAAGAATAATCAAACTAATATATATTAAAATTCGTCCCATATAGTATATTTAAATATATATTATAATATAATAAGTAATGAATTCAGACACCATCAATAAAAACTCAATTCCTAAAATGGATGAAAATAAATTAAACAAAGATTCAAAAGAATACATTATTAAAATGATTCTAGAAGTTCTTGATTTTACTAGAAACAACAGTTTTAGTAGAATTGCAATAATTGAAAAATATACAGAATATTATGAAAATTATCCTGCACTTATCACAAAAATAGTAGATGATCCACATAATTTTGAAATGAAAAGAATTATTGAAATGTTAAATGTTCGAGAAAAGGTTGTTAAGAAAGATGTTAGCTACGATGACGCTTCGTTGTATATGGGTCAAAGATATTACGATGAATATGTTAAAGGTAATGTTAAAGAAGACCAGTAATTAGATACCATACTTGCTATGCCATTCAATCGCTAATTTTTTTTGATGTATAATTGTTTCCGATTTATCAACCTTTAAAAAATTATCAGCGTTTGCTAATGCAATGTCTAAATAATTTAATTGTTGTTTATAAAATTTTGTATTATACTCATTTATAATATGAATAAAATCATTTGTTAAGGTTGATATATTCAAATCTAAGGTATGTTCATCTAATCCTTCTAACAAACTTAATAAATTATCTAGAATGTCTTCTTGTATCCCTTTGAAACCCTTTAATATAATGTATTTCTCTGAGTTTAGAACTCTACTAGTTTTCGGTTTACAAATAACGAACTCTTCAAAATAATCATATAATAATCCTAATAATCGGATAGTTACACTACGAAAGGTATCAAAAATCTTCATAACATATGTTCCTCCCTTTTTTAAAATTAGGAATGTCGTTAAGATCTCTCCTAAAAATAATTTATATGATAGTTGTTCCTGTTTATTATAATCTAATGAATAATCAACTGCACCATCAGCTGTAACAAAATCAACTTTTTTAGTTATATATGTTTTAAATTTACCAATATCATTTTTATCACAAAGGTTACCATATATTATTTTGGTATCAATGAAATCATTTATTTTTGAACTATTCCATTTAGGTATATCCTGTTCATTCTCGGGTGGTAATGTGACACCATATATTTTAATCTGCTTTTTTTTAACATTACTATAATTATAAATTGCTTCAATGAATCCACCCGGACCTTCTGCTAAACAGGCAACTCTATTATTATCTCTATCTAATAAATTATAATCTGTAATCATTTCTAACATTTTATAATATGACCGACTTATAGGCTTATAATTATTTTTATTAATATTGTGAATCAATTCATACGGATTTGAGATTTTCTTGATTTTATTCCATATTTTAACATGTTTGTCAATATGATTCTTCTTATCTTTAATGTTCTTTTCAAACTCTTTATAGATTATATACTTATTTTCATTACCTTCTGATACTAGGGTAAACATAATACATATATATATTCTATGTTTTAAATAAAAACGGAAACATACTAACTCATAAGGATATTAGTATGATTTATGATCTCTTAAATCAACCCCCATCTCCCCAGTTTTCTTGCAACAGCAAGCCCCAACCCCACCACCTCCACCACCAGCTGATGTCGCGCGAGACGACGCGCAAGATGGCGCGAGCCACCGCCTTCATATCGTCGTGTGTTCAACGTAACCCCCGTCCTGCGCTCCGCCACGATTAGTGATTTTGCCTGCAACTCCTCGCGAAATCCCCGGTCTCGGGGGCGTCCGGATCCAAAGATCATTGCTGGCAACAAGGCCTTTAATGAGCTATGGATTTTTACAGGTAAGCGATGTTGGTCCTGTGCTACGCCGATTCCACACCGAGGACAGCATGGGAACTGTACGAAGGCTCACGTTCCCCCGCATTCTTTCTCAAAGAAGCAGCCGTGGCGATCGGTTACTCCCGAGTTCACCACGGTAATGCCATGGTGCCGCGAGTGCGATGAGGCTGCGGCAGACTTAACTGACTGTCCGCAGATTACCGCTACCTATTCCAACATCTCTAAGATGTCGATGGGTATGACTCTTGCTGAGCTAGCCACTCATCAGAGTAGTTGTGACATTCGCACCTATGTCATGAAGAAGTTGGCAAAGAAGAAGCCGAAGAAGAAGCCGAAGAAGAAGCCGACGAAGAAGCCGACGAAGAAGCCAAAGAAGTCGACGACACCGTCGGCTAAGAAGGCGTATAGGAAGCGTCGGACGCGGGGTAACCAGGCCACGAAGTCGCCTGACCCCTAGTCCTGGCTTCACACTTTATAAAAACGAAATATAAATAAGTATAAATATATACTTATTAGTAATAACAATAGCATTATCAAAACCAATGCTTACATCTCTTAACTGTGGATTTAATCCTAAATATCCATGTGGATTATATACTGAGCAATTACACCATTCTCATTATAGATACCTTTGTATTCTTCATTATTATGGAACTCCTCGTCAAGTCTGGATTTCTAATGAAGATATTTCCTCAGGGAAACTATACGAACAAAAAGTAATTTGTATTCGTAAAGGTGAAGCTCCTTTGGCTAAATATCTTCATCAAGCACCAAAAGACATGCTTCCAATGATTCAACGAATTCAATTTCTATATAGACGTAAGAAGCTCAGAAAGCTCAGACGATTCAAGGTATTTTGTATGATAATGTGGAAGATTAATAAGAAGGGTATACAGTGTCTTAGAGTGAATAGACAAGTTCGAAGAAAAATTCTTCAATTTATCTGAATTATAAAAAAACGAAATAATTTAATATATAATTTATTTTTATAGATTAAATACTATAACATGTCAGACAAAATCAAATATTCGATTAATCCATCTCGTGTAGAGATCCAGTCTAATCGTTCTGTGTATACGGGTTATTCTGGTGAACCAGTTGGTGGTGATCCAGATTGGGTTGCCCGTGGATCAAATAATGATTACTATTATATGATGGAAGGAATCATTCAGGAACTTCATCCACTTGGTTCTATTCACATAGAAAGAAAGGCAGAGAAGTAATTATAATATAATATAATAATATATGAGTTATTTAGGGATTTTAAATAATAGCAAACTGTTGAGTGGTATTGCAATGATTTTAATGAATTTAGGAGGTAGACATATTACAAAAGATGTCCCTGAGTTTTTCGATGATTTATTTGAAAATAAAATTGTAAGAACCATTGTTGTTTTCTGCATTGGATTTGTTGCAACAAAAGATATTAAAATAGCATTAGTAATAACTTTATTATTTATATTAGTATTTACCTATTTATTAACTGAAAATAGTAATAGTTGTATTATACCCAAACAATTGATTAGTAAGAAATCCACTACGAAGAAACAATATATTGAAGCTCTAAATGTTATTAAAAAATATCGAGCAACCAAAACTGCGTAATATTTAAGTAAATAGTTTCTTATAAAATATATAAATGAGTGTTGTTGAAAAAAGTAATAGTAAAATTACCATACCATCTGCGTCATCAAACGGAACCACTGTAACTAATATATCTGTTTCTAAAACAAAAGTTCCACTTGACGGACTTGGGTTTCTTGCAAATCCAAAAAAACAAACGGAGAACTTATCAGATGATGAGGATGCCGATGTTCCAGATATTAATTTATCTGGTGTAGAAGAAGATGACGACGATGATGATGATGCAGATGATGAAAATCCATTTTCATCGATGTTTCAAAATACAACAAATAA
>TARA_B110000971_G_scaffold130323_1_pt1 | contig 34847 bp, 34 predicted proteins | sample TARA_B110000971 | Tara Oceans TARA_B110000971 (sample SAMEA4397842) | marine metagenome | biome: Polar Biome; feature: [SRF] surface water layer (ENVO:00010504); material: water (ENVO:00002006), including particulate matter (ENVO:01000060) such as... | depth 5 m | reverse complement strand
AGAGAGGTGTTAAAGCCCCTGGTGTCGACGATACACTAACCCAGAACGTTACTTTGGGAGGACTCCGGAAGCTTGCACTTGAACTTCAAGGACATAATTACGTACCCTCAGTGACAAAAAGGGTCTACATTCCCAAACAAGACGGCTCTAACAGGCCACTGGGTATCGCTTCCACCCGTGATAAAATTGTACAACTTGGAATTAAAATGATCCTGGACCCATTATACGAAGGGATATTTAAGAAATCCTCATTTGGGTTTCGCACAGGTTTGAGCTGCCATTCTGCTCTTAAAACAATTGACCTACGATGGAAGAGAATCACCTGGTTCGTTGAAGCGGATCTCGTCAAAGCATTTGACAGAATTCACCACGGAGTCCTCCGACGGGAACTAAACCGCGTGGTCGACGATAAAGCTATGATTAATATTATCGCCAAGCAAGTAAGAGTAGGGTACATTGACTTTAGCAATCTAAGTAACAGCAAAATGGAAAGTACCATCGGAACCCCTCAAGGGTCGGTACTAAGTCCTCTTTTATGTAATATTTACCTACATCCTCTAGATGAGTTTATGGAAGAATTTATTCTACCTAAATGGAACCATCCAAGAGTGGATAAAGTGAGTGAAGCTTACAAAGAAGCGGGTAGGTGGACGAATAACGACTGGGAACCTATTGCTGATGACATTAAAAAATTAGCTCCCGGTGTTAAGTCTAAGGAGATTCGAAGCTCTCTTCATGAGATCCGAAAAGTCGACCGAGTTACAAGAGATATACCTTACTACGCAGAGGATCCGAACCACTGTCGAACTTATTACTGCCGTTATGCAGACGATTTTCTTGTCGGGCATGTAGGTAATAAAAAGAACGCTTGGTTGATTCTTAAACAGATCGCTGCGTTCGTAGAGCAACATTTAAATATGAAACTCCACGAAAAGAAATCAGGGGTGAAACATCATGAAAATGGTGTAATCTTCTTGGGATACCACCTACACGGTCGTTACGAAGCAAAAATCCAATACAATAAAGCAACGGGCCAACGTACCCGTTCGAATTGGATTAAGTTTGGGATCCCAGTCGAAAGGCTGTTTAAGCGCTATGCTGAAAAAGGATTCTTCCAGAAAGCTAAGAAAGGTAATCAGGATAAGCATGTTGCAAGAAGACTAGATAAGTGGATTTTTTTGCCTTCGGACCTGGATGTTATCAGGCGGTACAACGCTGTTGCTTCAGGACTAGCGCAGTACTATGCAGGCTCAAGATTTCCAAGTGCTCTTAACGAGTTCTGGTCAGTACTTAAAAGGTCCTTGGCACTAACCTTAGCCCACAGACATAAGGATAGAACTGCGAAATCTGCCCTTATAAAATGGGGCGTCGATTTGTGCATCCCAAATCCTAAAGGGAAACCTGTCTGCTGGCAACGTCCCGTAATTGAAGGAGGTAAGTGGAAAACAGGAAAAGCAACACAAGGGGAGATCGCCAGTGTCCTTGAATGGTTTCCAGAGGGTAAGTATTTACCAAAAACCCTGTCTCACGTGTTAGCTGCTAACGACCTTTCTTGCTCAATCCCAAATTGTCTAAACAAAGCAGAAGCATGGCATCATGTCAAACACCGCAAAAGATATAAGGTAAGCGGTGTTGCTAAGCTAGCCTTAGACCTTTCCGGGAAACAAATTCCAGTGTGTAAACTGCATCACGTATCGATCCATTCGGCTAAATACGACGGACCTTCATTGCGAAAAGTCCCTGGATTCACTATAGATTCAGTTTCGGACATGCTCAATACGAAGGACTCAATATAAAAGATTTACCAAATTGTTCAAAGAAGCCATAATGGAACGCGGAGTGCTGGGAAACTAGCTCGCTCCGTGTGGAATAGCGCTCGTTGATGAAATTGCATTGCAATTTAGTTGGCGTTCGAACTATTATTTGCTTACCGATCGTAACTTCAATACTTCTTTCTTTGACCCAGCAGGTGGCGGAGACCCAATTCTTTTCCAACATTTGTTCTGGTTCTTTGGGCATCCTGAAGTTTATATTCTAATTTTACCTGCCTTTGGTATTGTTAGTCATATTGTAAGTAGTTTTTCAGGGAAGCCGGTTTTTGGTTATCTCGGGATGGTTTACGCTATGCTTTCAATTGGTATTTTAGGTTTTATTGTTTGGGCTCACCACATGTTCGTGGTAGGTTTAGATATTGATACTCGTGCTTATTTTACAGCAGCAACGATGATCATTGCAGTTCCTACTGGAATTAAAATTTTTAGCTGGATTGCTACCATGTGGGGAGGTTCCATTGTACTAAGAACCCCTATGCTTTTTTCTATTGGGTTTATTTTTCTGTTTACGCTTGGAGGGTTAACTGGGATTATTCTCTCTAACTCAGGCTTAGACATTGCATTGCATGACACGTACTATGTGGTTGCCCATTTCCATTACGTTCTTAGTATGGGTGCGGTATTTGCAATGTTCGCAGGATTTTACTACTGGATTGGTAAAATTACTGGATTACAGTATCCAGAAACTTTAGGACAGATTCATTTTTGGATTACTTTTATTGGAGTGAACTTGACTTTTTTTCCTATGCATTTTCTAGGTTTAGCAGGAATGCCACGTCGAATTCCTGATTATCCCGATGCTTATGCAGGATGGAACGCTATTTGTAGTTATGGTTCTTACCTTTCTGTGCTAGGAGCCCTTCTGTTTTTTTTCATTGTTTTCCTTACTTTGACTGGAAACGAGGAGTGTGAGCCGAATCCTTGGTCTTTTCAGAAAGACAAAGACAGTGCTGATACTCTGGAGTGGTTACTTCCTAGTCCACCGGCTTTTCATACTTTTGAAGAAATTCCTTCTATTAAGGAAAAGTCTGTTACAAAGCTTTAGTCAAGTCCTAACCTTGGGATCCTTTTATAATGATTAAGCACTATTCTTTGTTATAACGTATTAGGGATAGAAGCAAACTTTTTTTTAAGAGATTACCATGTCGGCTTTTACGCAACGATGGCTCTTCTCGACCAATCATAAGGATATTGGAACCCTTTATTTAATTTTTGGGGGTTTCAGTGGGGTTTTGGGGACAGTGATGTCGATACTAATTCGAATGGAATTAGCTCAACCCGGAAACCAGATTTTAGCTGGAAATCACCAGCTTTATAACGGAGTGAAAAAAGAGAGTTTTCTTTGGAGAAACTGGATTTGAATACTTTACAAAGTTTTACTAATGTTTTTAGCTTTAAGATTTTAGGCTAAGAATTTACAAAACTTTGTAAAGTTTTACTGTTGTCTTTAGCTTTGTAAGGTCGTTAGATTAAGGTGGAAGCACCCACGACTTTAGAGCTTTAAGGATTGACTATAGATAATCACCACAAGACCTTCCCTTTCTTCTTTTTTACAAAAAAAATAAAATGAGGATGACGAACTTGATACTTCAAAATGTAGACTCAAAGCTTTAGGGCTTTATACTTTTGTGTTTCTTCGTTGTGAACCACTAAAGAACCTTTTAACCAAAGACACAAAGTTTTCAAAAGCTTTGTGTCTTTTCTTGTCTAAAGTTATAAATAGTATGCTTTGTAAAGCCTTATAAAGTGTTGCAAAGCTTTAAAACGATTTTAGTATTTTTTGGGAAAGTGGCCGAGTGGTTGATGGCGGTTGACTGTAAATCAATTGCGTAAGCAACGCAGGTTCGAATCCTGCTTTTCCCATTTGAAGAAAGCCTAGAAATTTTATGCCACAATTAGACTCCCCTTCCCATCTTCCCCAATACTTAGGGTTTATTTGCCTTTTTTGGCCTTTTCACATGATTCTTGCTTGGCGTGTTTTACCACTCGCCAGCCAGCTTTTTGAATTCCGTGCCAAAATGGGTATGGAGAAAGAAAAGACTCAACTTTGGCCTTTTCACATGTTTTATCTTACATTAGCTAATGGGCTTACAGAAGCAAAACTTGCGAAAGATTATCAACTTTCCAAGAAACATTTTCAAAACCTTTCTGAGGAAACAGGGATTTGGATAAAGACTGCAGCAAAGGATCAGATCAACGAAAAGAATTATGGAACAATTCAACAAACATATATTCAAAGTTTAGGCGAGCAAAGCATGGATCACTTGCAAAATATCCAGCAACTCGAAGCTCTAGTTGGGCCTTTCCTTGCAAACTCTGATGAGAAAAAGAGCCAATTTCAGTTCAAAATGATTGCACGCCAAGAGGCTTTCGACCTCTTCCTCCTTGAGCAATTAAAGGAAGTGGATTCTTTGTCTCTTTAATAAGATGACTTTTCCCAGTCAAGTATTTACTAAATACTTTACCTCAAGTTTTGTCACTTTATCATTAATCTTCAAGCGGTTTTAAAGCTTTACATCGTTTTTAAAGTTTGACAAAGCTTTGAAAAGTTTTGTAAGATTTTACTGATTTTTTTAAAATTGTAAGCCTACAAAGTTTTATACTTTGCCTCCGGAAAAGAAGGAGGATTCAAGCTTCAAAGCTTTTCAAAGCTTTGTGACTTTAGAAACAGCCAATTATGCCCACATTTAATTCTTTTAATAAAATCTCTTTCCCTCAGGGAGTAGCTACTCTCCTTACACTTTCTTTTTTACAGTGGACTGGTATTACTGCTTTTTTGGCTGCGGATGAAGAGTTTTTGGTCGTTTTCTGCACCTTTTTTTTTATTTATCAAACATGGGAGATCTTAACAAGTAGCATACAAGAATTTGTAGCTCATCGTTCCAAAGTGATTGCTGGGAATCTAAAACAAATGCCCAGCCTTATGATTCAAGTCTATACTCAAAAAAAAAAGCAAAGAGAGTTATTAGTAAATCATCAGTACACGAGCCTAGCCTTTACCCATTTACTTTTGCACCTAATGGAAGAACTTAGTGAGGAGAGAGACTTATCGGGATTAGAGCTAGATGTTCTACAAGTCAACGAACACCTTACTACTTTGGTTATGAGCAAAAAGAAAGCAGGATTACAATCTTCTATTGCTCTTGGGTTTCGAGCAAGTCTTCTAGAGGCTTTTTATAAACGACCTTTACAAAATAGTCGACAGCTTGTTTTTGAATCTCTTGTTCAGCTAGGCACAAAAGCTTAAACGAATTTTAGACAACGTCTTGCAAAGTCTTAGTATAAGCTTAATTATATTTGAAAAGTTTAGTGCTAAAGTTTTGTAAAGCTTTAGTAACGACTTATAAGATAGGGGACCGCCCCCTAAAGTATTTACCAAAGTAAAAACAAAGGCCTAAAGTTATACATTAGTTAAGCTTTAGTGGCATTTAGGCGGCGTCCATTGCTTAATTGGTAAAAGTGACAGACTGTGAACCTGTTGATATGGGTTCAATTCCCATTGGACGCCCTAGGAACAAAGCTTTTTGAAGCCTTGTGTAAAGTATTTACTAAATATGTATAAGGCTTTGTTTTCAATAAGGCGTTAAAGAGAACTAAGACTTTAATACAGCTTCGTACGAAAGGATGGATGTCTGAGCGGTTTAAGGTATCAGTCTTGAAAACTGAAGTACGCAAGTACCGTGGGTTCGAATCCCGCTTCATCCGAATAAAAGAGCTATAAGGCTAACCCTTTTTTGGTGCTTTTTTTAAAAAAACAATAGAAATATGAACTCAAGCCCAATGGGACCGTCTCTAAAAGCTGTGGGGAAAACCTTTCATGAAAAAATTGCTGCTTTAGGTCAGAGTTTTCAATTAGAAGCGGCAAGCCCTTTTCAATATGGTTTTCAAGACCCAGCTACCCCGATTATGCAGGCATTGATCGATCTTCATCATGATATCTTTTCTCTTCTTGTTTTTGTTCTTCTCTTTGTAGTGTGGTTCTTATTGCGTACAGTTTATATTTTTCATCACTCCAAAAATCCTGTGCCAGCTAAAATTATTCATGGGACTGTAATTGAAATTGCTTGGACAGTAGCTCCTACATTGATTTTAATGTTAATTGCACTTCCTTCCTTTGCTTTACTTTATTCTACTGAAGAATTAGTAGACCCTGCTATTACTTTGAAAGCCATTGGCCACCAATGGTATTGGACTTATGAATATTCGGATTATAGCGATAGTGACGAGACTTCTATTGTTTATGATAGCTATATGATTCCTGAAGACGATTTACAATTAGGACAACTTCGTCTTCTTGAAGTAGATAATCGTGTGGTTCTTCCAATTCAAACCCATGTTCGTGTAATCATAACCTCTGCGGATGTTTTACATAGTTGGGCAGTTCCTTCACTAGGGATTAAGTGTGATGCTGTCCCAGGACGACTAAACCAAGCTTCTCTATTTTTAAAAAGAGAAGGCGTTTTTTATGGGCAATGCAGTGAACTTTGTGGAGCAAACCATGGATTTATGCCTATTGTTGTGGAGGGAGTTCCATTAGAAGACTATAGTCAATGGATTTCTACAAAAATGGAAGAATTGTAGACTTAAAGCTTTGCAAAAGACTTGATTAAATTCTTGTGACTTGTAAAATTTTACAAGTCACAAAAAACTATACTCCTATTTTACAAGCTATAAAACTTTACAAAGCTTTAGAAAAATTTATGTAGTACATTAAAAAAAGGCTAAGGCACAAAGCTTTCTAAAGCTTTGTTAATATATTTAAAGGTCAAAGCAAAGACACCAGTTCAAAAACATAAAGCTTTGTAAAGTTTTGTAGTTTTGTCTGGTAAAAAAAAGAAATTTATATGAGTACTGGCGTACAAAAACATCCTTTTCATTTAGTGGATCCAAGCCCTTGGCCACTTTTTACTTCGGTAGGCGCTTTTATGACTACTTTTGGCGGGGTAATATATTTTCATGGTTTTCTAGGAGGAGAACTCCTCCTCTCTTTTGGATTTCTCATGATTCTTTATGCAATGTTTGTTTGGTGGCGTGATGTCATTCGTGAAGCTACTTTTCAAGGGCATCACACTTGGGCTGTGCAAGATGGCTTACGTATAGGTATGATTTTATTTATTGTATCAGAAGTCATGTTTTTTATGGCTTTTTTTTGGGCTTTTTTTCATTCAAGTTTGGCCCCAACCGTGGACATCGGAGCTGTCTGGCCACCAAAAGGAATCGAGGTACTCAATCCTTGGGAAGTGCCTTTTTTAAACACTGTTCTTTTATTAACTTCTGGAGCTTCTCTTACTTATGCTCACCATGCGATTGTAGCTGGATTACGAAGTCAAGCTTTACTGGGTTTAGTTCTTACCCTAATTTTGGCCATTTTCTTTACAGGCTTTCAAGTTTTAGAATATCTGGAAGCCCCCTTTAGTATTTCGGATAGTATCTACGGGTCTTGTTTTTACATGGCTACGGGATTTCACGGATTACACGTATTTATCGGAAGCTGTTTTTTATTCATTTGCTTAGTCCGTTTATATAAGCATCATTTTACTAAAATACATCATTTTGGTTTTGAAGCTGCTGCTTGGTATTGGCATTTTGTCGATGTAGTCTGGCTTTTTTTATTTGTAACCATTTATTGGTGGGGAGGACTTTAATGTCAAAAGCTTTCTAAGGCTTTGCAACAACTTGTAAGACTTTAGAAAGCTTTATAGCTTTGCTCAAATCACAAAGCTTTTCGCAAAGCTTTAGATGTGTGTAATGCTGTTCACTTGGTGAAATGGTAGACACGAAAGACTTAAAATCTTTTCCTTCTGGGGTATCGGTTCAATTCCGATAGTGAACAAGTTTCTGTACTCTTTGCATAAAGTATTGTGTAAAGTCTTAATTGTACAAAACTTTAGATAAAAGACTTCTCCAGCAAGAGAGAAGTTTTGTTTAAAGGCTTAAAAAAAGGTTTTCTCTTCTTAATAGAAAAAATAATTTTAATATGAATACAAACAGTCCAAGTCCGAGCGAACTATCACAATTATTAGAAAAGAGAATAACTCAATACTATTCGAGCTTAGATCTACGTATTGTAGGGCGCGTTCTTAGTGTAGGTGATGGTATTGCCCGTGTTCATGGACTGACTACTGTACAAGCTGGAGAAATGGTGCAGTTCGCATCAGGACTTAAAGGGATGGCCCTTAATTTAGAAAATGACAATGTAGGTGTAGTTGTTTTCGGTAATGACACACAAATTAAAGAGGGAGATATTGTTAAAAGAACAGGAACTATTGTAGATGTACCAGTTGGTAAAGGTTTACTTGGTCGAGTGGTCGATGCTTTAGGAACCCCTATTGATGGGAAAGGACCTCTTTCAGACGTTACCTCTAGTCGTGTGGAAGTCAAAGCTCCAGGGATTATTAGTCGTAAATCCGTGCACGAGCCTATGCAAACCGGAATTAAAGCTGTGGATAGTCTTGTTCCCATTGGTCGAGGACAACGAGAATTGATTATTGGAGATCGTCAAACAGGGAAGACGGCAATTGCAATTGACACGATTTTAAACCAGAAAGATGTGCATAAAAATGGCGAAGAGAAAGATAAACTCTATTGTGTTTATGTTGCAGTTGGTCAAAAGCGTTCTACTGTAGCTCAGCTGGTTAAAATTCTAGCTGATAACGATGCTTTATCTTATAGTATCATTGTAGCGGCAACAGCTTCTGACCCTGCACCTCTCCAATTCTTAGCCCCTTATTCTGGTTGTGCGATGGGAGAGTATTTTCGAGACAACGGTATGCACGCTTTAATCGTATACGATGATTTAAGTAAACAATCTGTGGCTTATCGTCAAATGTCGCTTTTATTACGACGTCCACCAGGTCGTGAAGCTTTCCCGGGAGATGTTTTTTATTTACATTCGCGATTACTTGAACGAGCAGCTAAGATGTCAGACGAAGCGGGTGGAGGTTCTTTAACAGCTCTTCCTGTCATTGAAACACAAGCAGGTGATGTTTCGGCTTATATTCCGACTAATGTAATTTCCATTACTGATGGTCAAATTTTTTTAGAGACCGAACTTTTTTATAAAGGGATTCGACCGGCTATTAATGTAGGATTATCGGTAAGTCGTGTAGGTTCTGCAGCTCAATTAAAAGCGATGAAGCAAGTAGCAGGATCGTTAAAATTAGAGCTTGCTCAATATCGTGAAGTAGCGGCTTTTGCACAATTTGGATCTGACTTAGATGCGGCTACCCAGTATCTATTAAATCGTGGGGCGCGTCTGACTGAGATGTTAAAGCAAGGTCAGTATGTTCCTATGCCTATTGAGAAGCAAGTGCTTATTGTTTTTGCTGCTACAAAAGGATTTTTAGATAAATTAGACCTAGAAAGTATCGGGCCTTTCGAAAGACTTTTACTCGGAAATGTAGCACCAGGGCTTTTAAATACTATCAAAGTTGAAAAAGCAATTTCTGAAGCTACTTCAGAAGCTTTAACAACTTACATTAAGGCAATGCTTCTAGAGAGAACTAATCTCCTTTAGTAAAATTATGTAAAGCTTTGTACAAAGCTTTACAACGCTTTTAACTCAACAAAAAATTAAACTGTTATAAACAAGACCTCTACTGACAAAAAAGGTTATTCTCAAGCCCTAAAGTTTTACAACGACTTTAAAAAGCTTTAGGGTTTGAGCTTTTAATCTTCGGAGTCATGAATGTTTTTCATCTATAATGGGAAAATAGCTTAGTTGGTTAGAGCACCAGCCTGTCACGCTGGAGGTCGCGGGTTCAATTCCCGTTTTTCCCGTTTTCGAAGGATATAAAGCTTTATAAAGTTTTATGGCCCCTTTCAAACTTTAGAGGTAGGTTCTAGATTTCTCAAATAAGACTTTTAATTATTTTCCTTAATAGCTCAGGGGTTAGAGCGGATGACTGTTAATCATCAGGTCGTTGGTTCAAATCCAACTTGGGGAGTAAAGTTACAAAGCTTTAAAAAATTTTAGGCTTAAATCACTATTGCCTATGATTTCTTTTGTAATGGCATCTCTTATTATTATGCTCATCGTTACAATTAATAACAACTTTCCTTTTGGGTAAAAAAAGAATAATAGATGACTGAGTTTTTCCCTGTTTTTCTTTTCCTATCTTTTAGTATTCTTCTTTCTCTGCTCATTCTAGGTCTTTCTTTCGTTTTTTCCGTACAGAAACCAGACCCTGAAAAACTTTCAGCTTACGAATGCGGTTTTGATCCTTTTGACGATGCGCGGAGTCGATTCGAAGTACGTTTTTATCTGGTTGCTATTCTTTTCATTATTTTTGACCTTGAAGTTACTTTTTTATTTCCTTGGGCAGTAGTCTTAAAAGATATTCATTTCTTTGGTTTTCTAACTATGGTTCTTTTTCTTTTGGTCTTAACTCTTGGATTTTTCTATGAATGGAGAAAGGGTGCCCTCGAATGGTAAACTTCTAAAGTATTACAAAAGGTCAAAAGTAGTATACAAAGTTTTATAAAATTTTATACCTAAAAACACTACTCCCTGTGGTTCATTTTTTAGCTGTATCTATTAGCCTATTTCTATTAGGTATTTTAGGTATTTTTTTTAATCGCCGAAGCATTATTTTAATGCTTTTATCTATTGAACTTATGCTTTTAGCTGTGAACTTCAATTTTCTTGTTTTTGCTTCTTTTTTAGATGACCTACTTGGCCAACTTTTTGCTCTTTTCGTTCTCACGGTTGCTGCTGCTGAATCTTCAATTGGCTTAGCTATTTTAGTGGCAGACTATCGAATTTCAGGTACTGTATCCGTAGAATATTTAAATCTGATAAAAGGCTAAAGCCACAAAGCTTTACAACGACTTTAGAACGCTTTAATGCTCAAAAAAAGAAACAAGAAAATGAGTAACAAAACCCAAAGTTTCCAAGCAAAACATTGGTCTAACTATTCTTTCCAACGGGGACTTATAGATCAGCTTGAGAATCAGCCTTCATTCTTTGTTTTTCATGGTCCTGGAAGCCAAGGGAATTTGCCCAAAGAAGAACTTAAAGAAAACAAACGAGAACAGCAGATATCTCATGAAAACAAAAAAATTTTCCAACTAGTTTCTAATAAAAGCTTTATAAATCTCCTATTCAAAATAAAGGAAAGCTTTTCTTTTCTAGGAATTTTTCATGGGCCTACTTTATTATCTCCTCTTTCTTTTTCTAAACCAAAGACAACAAAGCTTTATGCAAAGCACAAACCACAAGGCCTTACACAAAGCTTTTGTACTGGTTTTGAGGATAAAAGAATTTGTCTTGGTTGGGTAGACCTTCCTTTTTTCTTTCATAATCTAGAAGTATCTGCTTTAGTAGATCTTTCTCCTTTAGTTGAGCAACAGATTTCTTGCTTGAATAAAAAATTTACTTTTGGGGCTTAATCGGATGGGCGTATTTTTTAAAGCCTTATAAAAAGCTTTACTTATACAAAGGAAGTGTAAATGCTAGTAGAAGAAGGAAAAGCACGTAGTTTTTATTTGCTCGTCAGTTTCTTGTTTACTCTTTTGGTGAGTACTCTCTTTTTTCAAGAATTTCTTTATTTGTGGACAAGGCCTTTTTGGGTAGCACAGCTTAAGCTAGCTCTTTCTGGAGAAAATCTAAGAACTCATGGCTTTATGTTTACCGAAGTTAGTGAAGCAATTTGGTTAGAAGTAAGCCTAGCTCTTTTGACAACGAGTTTTTGTTTATCACCTTTAGTTTTCTATCAAGGGCTTAGTTTCTTTTCTCCCAGCTGGTATCATAGCCAAAGGCTTTTTTATTGGAAAATGGGTATTGCACTTTGGCTGACTTCTCTAGGGTTGATTTTGCTTTCTTTTCTGTGGCTTCTTCCTGAAATTTGCCTCTTTTTTCTTCAATTTGAGTTTCATGTTGGTCTATATTTTGAACCACGTATTTGGTCTTTTTTATCCTTTCTTTGGAGATTTCTTTTTGTAGAGATTTTCTGTTGGTTTTCTTTTGTAGGAATCAATCTTTGGCTCGAAATGTACACTATCGACTTGAAACAAAAGAAAACACGTTCTTTGGGTTGGCTTATGAGCCTTTTTCTCGGAGCTCTTGTGAGCCCTCCTGAAGTAGTTTTTCAATTAAGCTTGAGTCTTTGTTTTGGCCTACTTTATGAGTTTCTTTTTTTTCTTCGTCTTTATCGTCAAAATTGTTATTCAAAAAAGTACAAAAATAGTAAAACTTTGTGTAAAGCTTCTTAAAGCTTTGTGTAAAGATAGTAAAGTTACAAAGCTTTCTAAAGCTTTAGAAAGTGTTAATCTAATTGTACAGCTTTCTAAAACTTTGTAATGACTTTAGAAAAACCTCATACTCTCGTGCAACCACCTATTGAGAATAGCATGGATTACTTACTAGTAAAGATAGATAATCTGATTAATTGGGCGCGCAAGGGTTCTCTATGGCCTGTAACTTTTGGACTTGCTTGTTGCGCTGTTGAGATAATACACGGTGCGGCTGCGCGCTATGATCTCGACCGTTTTGGTATTATTTTCCGACCCAGCCCTCGCCAATCGGATGTTATGATTGTAGCAGGTACCCTTACAAATAAGATAGCTCCAGCTTTACGCAAAGTTTATGACCAAATTCCAGAACCTCGTTGGGTTATTTCGATAGGAAGCTGTGCCAATGGTGGTGGTTATTATCATTACTCTTATAGTGTGGTTCGCGGATGTGATCGAATTGTTCCTGTGGACATTTATGTTCCAGGCTGTCCTCCGACAGCTGAGGCTTTGATTTTTGGCCTGCTTCAACTACAAAAAAAAATTTCGATGAAAAAAAGGGCCCGATTATGGGCTTCAAAATAAAGGCCTTTTACGTTGTCCTAAAGTTACAAAGTTTTACACAAGGCTTTTAATAGCGCTTTATAAAAACTGATCAAGATGAAATCTGAAAAAAACTCCGACTTTCTAACTCTTGGGCATAAAGCTACAGAGCTTATGCACTTCCCTTCTTTCCAGCTTACAAGCCTTTTTTCAGATTCTAATATGAAGTCACAAAATTTTGTAGTTTCAGAAAACTTTTCAGTAGATCAGGATTTCTGGGAACAAAATTTTATCGCGAGTAAAGATACAAAGCTTTGTGCAAACTCTCTAAAAGCACTACCAAAAGCTCTACAAGTCTTGATCCCTGGCTTTTTGAATAAAGGTCTTCTTTCTCAAATCCCGAGGTTTTTGGAGATTTGTGAATTTGTAGTCAGCAAACCAGCCCTTCCCAAGTTAGAGAAGCCTTATTCTAGACTCCAAGGTACAAAATCTTACGGTTTTAGACTCTTTGATGAATTGACCTTACATTCTAGCTCTGAAGAAGTTAAAAATTTACTTTCCTTTTTGCGGGATCATGAATCTTGCCAATATCGACTTTTAATTGACTTAACAGCAGTAGATTACCCAAATCAAGAAAAACGTTTTGAGTTAGTTTATCTTCTACTGAGCTTGTCCAATCAAGAAGTTCCGCGTATTCTTGTAAAAACTTCCCTGGATCCTTTGACTTCTGTGGCTTCTGTGGTAGATTTATGGCCTTCAGCCAATTGGTTTGAACGCGAAACTTGGGATATGTTTGGGATTTTTTTTGAAGATCACCCAGATTTACGTAGAATTCTTACAGATTATGGATTTGATGGCTATCCGTTGCGCAAAGATTTTCCTTTAAGTGGTTTTTTTGAAGCACGTTATCATGACGCAAAAAAACGTGTAGTTTACGAGCCTTTACAATTGAGTCAAGAGTTTCGTTATTTCGATTTTGCAAGTCCCTGGGAGTACTTGAAATAATTCCTTTGCTCTAATTCTTCGTAAGGCTTTGTTTAAACTTTTAAGGAAAGCTTTACAAAGATAAAAGAAAAGCTAGGAATAAACACAACAGATAAAATACCTTTAAAGGACATTTCTATCCTAAAAAAAAGAAAATTACTATTTAGCTAAGGAAATTACACCTCTTTTATTTGTTGCACAGTTTTATCTGCTTTCATTATAAAAAAATCAAAAAAATAAGCAGAGCTTACTTTCTTGGTTTTAGTGAAAAACGTTGTATTAATAAACAGCCCAACAAGTAAACTTAAAAAAACTAGGGATAAACACAACAAATAAAATTTTTTTAATAGTATTTTTTTATAGCACAAAAAAAGAAAAACTAAAAAATGGCACGTTCTTTACGTAAAGGTCCCTTCATTTGTCCTTCCTTAAATTCATTGGGTTCTAAAGCTTACGGTGAAGAAGGACTTGTTTCAAAAGAAGGCCTGCCCCAAGGAAGCTTTACACCTTTAGCGCCTTTGAAACCGCTTTACTCTTATGCCCGACAATCTTTGATTCTTCCTCAATGGGTTGGGTTTAGTCTTTATGTGCATAATGGGATAACATTTACTCGGCTAGTCATTCAACCTGAAATAGTGGGTCACAAATTAGGAGAATTTGCTCCTACCCGCAAACAAAATATTTTTATTGCTAAAGGAAAAAAAAAATAAACTATGGGACAAAAAACAAGTCCAATTGCCCTTCGTCTCGGGTTGAATCGTCAATGGGACTCTTCTTGGAATAGCCCCTATCATTATGATAATCTACTTGGAAGAGAGATCCAACTTCGTAAATATTTTGCTCAAGTCTTTCAACGAGCAAATCTCTTGTGCGGACGACTTGTAATTCATTGGAATCCACAATCAATCCAGATTTATCCTTTTCTTTTCCCTGGAAAAGTAAATAAGAAGGTTAATAGAAATAAACCAGAAAAAAGAAAAGCTTCTACTTCTAGTAAAGGGCAAAAACACAAGGTGTTAAAGGCATTTAAGACACAAAACTCAAAGAACTCTTGCAAAATTGTGGAGTCTATTGAGGTTCGTAAAAAAAGAAAACTTCAATCAAGCCTTGACAAAAGTACAAAGCTTTGTACAGAGTTAGCTTCTTGGGGGATGGCAGTGTATAGAAAGCAAAAGGTTAATAAAGTCAGTGATAAGGGAGTTGTTTGTTTTATAAAAGAAAAGGAAGGAGAAGTAAGAAAAAAAAGCTTTTACAAAAGAAAGGCTTTCGCGAAAAGAAGATTACAATCTTTTAGCAAAAAAAGAACTCTTGCAAGGAAAAAGCCAAAGTCCTCTCGAGAAAAAAGGTTTAGTGCAAAAGAAAATACAAACCCTTCTAGTAAAAAAGCCTTGCAAAAGTACAAAGCTTCAGCTGTGAAGTTACAAAGCTTCTACGACTTTAGACAAAGAAAAAAACCAGTCTTTCTTAACACGGGTAAAAAGCTTTCTTTAGTTTATAGAAGAAAAAAGCATCTATTTTCTAGTCAGGGTTTAACTGCTTTCGGGTGGTCTTTCTTAAAAAAAAAGGCGAGAAAGGGGTCAATGACTTTACAAAAGCACAAAACTTTACTAAAGGTTCATTCTCATCTCTTTAGTCAAAGTTCGAGGAAAGTTGCAAAGTTATTAGGGTCTACGATTTTAGATAAAGCTTCTAGGGTTGTAAGTAAAAAAGAGGCGAAAAGAAGGTTTTCTCCGAAAAAGTCTTTTCTTCAAGTAAGTTTAGCTTCGGCTTTTCTTTCTTTTTGTTGGCAAGAAAAATTCTTTGCTCTCCGGGCTCAACTTCTGCATAACTTTTTTTTATGCGAAAGTCTTTCCCTGTTGCCTACCAAGAGTTCTTGGGCAAAAAAGCGGGGTAAGTTTGTAAAAAGCTCAGCTTTACACTATTTAGAAGAACACCTTCAAAGAATTTATCAAAGCCAAGTACAAATCTTGCCTATCAAACTCAAGTCTCTTCAAGTGCCCAGGCACAATGTTTCTAGAAGTCCTGAAACTACTTTTTGTTACCAAAGTGCGCTGGTACTTGCCCAGCAGCTTGCTCGGGAAATAGAAAAAAAGCGTACTTATCGCCAAGTAGTGCGTACTGCTTTAAAACAAGCCAAAAAAGTTTCTTGGCTGCAAGGTGTACGGATCACTTCTTCTGGACGATTAGGAGGGGTTGATCTTGCCAAGCAAGAGACCAAGGCTTACGGCCAAACTTCTCTCCATGTTTTTTCCCAGAAAATCGATTATGGCTTTGCTAGTGCTCGCACTAAAGTTGGGACTGTAGGTATTAAAGTTTGGCTTTCTTTTGTATAGCCACAAAGGTCTAAAGCTTTGTGACTTTAGACTTCTAAAGCTTTAAAGCTTTAGATACAGCATTTAAAGTTGTAGTTTTTAAAAAAAGATAAATTTATGCAACCAAAAAAAAGTAAATACCTCAAAGTGCACAAAAATGTGCAGGCAAAAAAGAAGGGAATACATAATCAATTAGTCTATGGGCAATATGGGTTAAAAGCTTTAAAAGCCGGTTATCTTCCAGCTAAAACTTTGGAAACTATAAAACAAACTTTAGTTCGTAAATTAAAGCGGAGTGGTAAACTCTGGATTCGTGTCTTTCCCCAAATCCCACGCACTAAAAAACCAGCAGAAGTTCGTATGGGAAAAGGTAAGGGGAGTGTTGCTTTTTGGGTAGCACAAGTGGATGCTGGACAAATTCTTTTAGAATTATCAGCGAGTAAAGAGCTTGCTCAAGAAGCTCTTGCACTTGTTTATGCAAAATCGCCTATTCCTCTTCTTTTTGTGGAAAAAGAAGAAAACTCTTTCCAATGATTTATCCAGGCAGCTTTCTAACTTGTTTTGATAATTCAGGAACCAAAGAAATCCAATGTATTCGTATCTGCCAAGCTTCTCCCAAGAAACCTGGTGAAATAGGCAAACAACTTCTGGTGGCTGTACAATCTGCAGTCCGTAAACAACGAGCAAAAATTCAAGTAGGTAAACTTTATAAGGCTCTTTTAGTGCAAACAAAAAAAGCTCCTGTCGACGCTGCAGGGAATAGTAGCCAATTTGCGAATAACTTAGGAGTTCTCTTAAACAGTCAGGGAGTTCCTATTTGTTCACGCTTTTTTGGGCTCCTTTCTTATAAAATTCGTAAAGATGGGTTCTTAAAACTTGTTTCTACTGCAAAATCTCTGTATTAATTATTTACGAAATTTTAAACACATTATATCAGGTTTTAGTATAGATTTATCAAGTCACAAAGTTTTCTAAGGCTTTACTAAAGTTTTAGACCTTATAAAAGAAAAGGCAGGAAAAGTAAGAAAAAAGACTCAAGTCATTATTAAAGCTTTGTTTAAAGCTGTTAAGAGCATAAAGCCTTGTAAAGCTTTGTATTTTTATACAAAAAAGAGAAAAGATTTACACTCATGAGAAGAAGTCTTCACTATCAGTACGAACATCTTTTGTGGGAAGATCTCCTTCTTAAAGAAAATCCTTTGCAAACTCAAGAAGTAAGTCGTCTTCAAGCCATTGGGCTCAGCCATTCTTCAAGCGGGTATCTTCTTTATGAACGAGGACTTTTGGCTTCTTGGGTAAAACTTGCTTTACTAACCGGAAAACTTCCAGAAAAAGATAAGGCTAAAAAGTACTTAGCCAATTTTAAATTGATTCCTAAGCGTCTTTTGGGGACTTCCCTCAAGTTGGAAAAAATACTGATATACGCTTATATGGAAAAACTCCTTTTTTTCGTTTTTCCAAAAATCCGTGGTTTTCAGGGTCTAGTTTTTGTACAAAAAAAAACACAAGAAAATCTTCAGAGTCAAAACTTTAAGTCCTTTTCCACGACTTTAGACAAAGGCTTATCGAAGCTTAGTAGCGGGAAGACTTTTGGTCTCAAACAATTAACCTTTTTTCCAGAAGTGGAAGAGACAAGTCAATGGTTCGAAGAGATTGGAGGTATTCATTGTAGTTTTAACACAAATCAACCTTCTTTTCTTCCTCTCCTTTTAACTGGTTTGCATTTCCCCTGTAAAACTTTGTAAAGCTTTACAGAGCTTTTAATCTTTTTAAGGTTACAGAAAAGTTTTGCACTAAAGATCTAAGGTTTTTATTTCACTGTAAAGCTTTAGAGCTTTATATCTTATCTGGTAGAAAAAATTAAAAAAAGCTCCTAAATGAAAAAGAACTTCCCGCTTTCTAGAAAATCGTCTCTCACTGTAAAGTCTTCAGTTCAAAGTTTTATAACTTTAGAACAAAAGCCACAAAGTTCTGTACTTTCAGATCAAAGCACAAAGCTTCAACGACCTGAGAAAGCTTTTTCTAGAAGACAAATGAAAAAGGAGACCAAATGGTTGAGTAAAGCTTTTCAGGAGATAAGCTTTTCTCCTCTTTTTTCTTTACAAGAAGAAGTCAAAAAAAAAAGAGTAGAAAACCAAGGATTGAGAGCAGTGTGGAAAGCCAAGGTGGCCAACTTTCTTGTGCCTCTAGAGGAACGAAAAGAAGCCATGCAAGCTTTAGCTTTATTACCAAAAACTCCTTTGCAAGCACCACGAATCTGTATTCTGAGTGGGCGGTCCAAAGGAGTTTATAAAAAATTTCGGTTATCTCGACATAATATTCGTAATTTACTTGGGCAAGGTATTTTGCAAGGAGTAAAAAAAGCCAGTTGGTAAAAAAGAAAAAAACGACTAGCAGATGACCTACCGTAGTCAACTTTTTACAAGTTTACAAAATGGACAGATAAGGAAGAAAGAATGGGTAGCTGTTCGCGTTAATAAATCCTGCCTAGCTCTGTTACGTCTTTTGCAAAAACAAGGATTTATTTCAGGATTTACCCCTAGAATTCCCACAAGTGATAAAGCTTTTGCAAAGAGGAAAACTAGACAAAAGGAGCTTTCTATGGTTTGGGTAGGTTTAAAATATAAACACAAACTACCTGCAATTTCTCAAATTAAACAAGTGTCTACTTCTGGTAGACAATCTTATGTTAAATTGGATTATTTGGCTAGGTTGCCTTTTTACCCTTGTTGGATTCTTTCTACTTCCCAAGGGCTTATGACTCATGAGCAAGCTTTGAGAGCCGGCCTTGGTGGAGAAGTTCTTTGCCAAATTCAGTAACAAGGTCTTCTACAAAGTTCTGTAAAATTTCAGATTAAGTACTTTACACAAAGTTTTACAAAGCTTTGTGCCTTTTAGAAAAAGCAAAAGAGATGAATTATAAAATTATACTTCCTCCCAAGGTAAGTCTCTTTGGGCATGCGCAAGGACTTCGTCTACAAGGCCCGTTAGGAATTCAAGATGTTTGCTTTGCTGGACAAAAAGGAGCCCAAGGCTTCGCACTTTCAGTGCATCAAGATCATTTGGAACGAACTTGGCTTTCTTTTTCTCATCCAAGTTTTCAACAAAACTTACAAAGCTTAAAACAAGCAGAAAAGCTTGCTTATGTTAAAACCCTTGGGGCTCTTCTTGTTCAAAAAGCCAAGGGGGTGACCCAGGGAGCTTTTGTTCATTTGGAGCTTGTTGGTATTGGGTATCGTGCCTTAGTGGAAAAAAAAGATGGAAAAAGTCAAGTTACATTGAAAGTGGGTTTTAGCCATGAAATCCAGATTCCTTTGCCTTCTTCTCTTTTGTGTTTTTCTAAAAAACCCACTCAACTTTCTTTGTATAGTCTTGACTTACCTGAAGTTCAGCAATTTGCTTCTAAATTAATTGCTTACAAAAAGCCAGAACCTTATAAAGGTAAAGGCCTTCGTTTTCAAGGACAAGTTATTCCTTTACGCATCGGAAAAAAGAAATAAAACAATACCTTGTAAACCTTTAAGTTTTTATTTTTAGGTCTCTCAAATATTTACAAGGCTGGCATAATAATTTTAAGACTTAAAGCTTTAAAAAGAAGCAAAGAAAACATGCAATCTACTTTTAGTAAAGAAAAAAAACTTCTACACGAATTAATGAAGCTTCCTGGTTTAGGTTTTTGGAAAGCTCAGCAAATTTGTAGTGAGTTTGGTATGGATCCAAGTATGAAAATTGGAGAATTAAGCCGTCAGGAATTAGACCTGTTTACTAATTCTTTTATAAGTAAACATTATGTTGGAAATGATCTTAAAAAGCTTGTTGCTAACGACATTCAGAATCTAATTGACATCAATTGTCATCGTGGCCTTTGTCATCGACGTGGGTTGCCAGTTCGAGGCCAGTCTACGCATACTAATGCGCAGACCGCAAAAAAAAGAACGAAGCTCTAAAGCTTTACGTCTTTATTATAGGTTTTTCTTTGTATAAAGCTTTAAAATCTTTATATTTTTTTAAATAGAGATTTACTATAAAGTAAAGAAAGACCGAGACTTTCTTTGTACAAAATTGTAGAGCATTAGATTCTAAAATAAAAACTTTAAAGGATTTTTTTTATGACAAGCCTTCAGTAAAAAAAGAAATGCGTATGAAAAAGCAAACTCCTTCTGACTCTTTCTCTAGTCTTTCTAGTGTAACCTCTTCAGAAGCTTTACAAAGCACAAAGCTTTCTCCCCTCCAAATTCAGCTTTTTCGCCTTCAAATTCAAAAAAATCAAACAAAAAAAGAGCCTTTAGATTTAGGTACAAAAGTTTTTAAGGTTTCTGAGGTTTTCTCAGAGCTTTACGCAAAGTCAAAGAATCAGCTTTTTAAGGAAGCTTTTCGAGAAAACTTTAGACAAAAAAAGATTGGTATTCGCAAAAAAGAAGCCTTTCTTATAATAAAACCGTATGTATCAGCAGAAGACCTCAAGGTAGCAGGATTTTATTCTAAAACATTAGAACCCTGGTTTCTCTTTAAAAAGCATTTAGATTATTCTTCTTTCAATAATGCTTTAACAGAAGGTTTTAGGCCCTGGAGAGACGATCAAGCAAAAAGTTTAAAGATCTCGAGGGAATCTATTGAACAGGGTTTGAAAGTTTTTAGCAAAACTTGTGCAGAGGGTAGAAAGTCCTTAGATTTAGCAAAGAGTTTATACCTTGAACACTGGGTTGACTCACAGAAAAATGAATTTTTCATGCTTCATCAAGAACTTAAAGATAAGTTGCCACCTTTTCAGTTAGCTAAAATTTTGTGTACTCGATTAGTATATCAAAAGGGCTTAGATTCAAGTCACAAAGTTTTGTACAAAGTTTTACAAAGCTTTCAAATGAGTTTGAGTGGTGAGGCTTTAAAGAGATTAGCTTCTGCTACAAACGGTTTACAGCCAAAGTTACAAAGTTTTGTACGAAGCTTTATGCTTTTAAACAAAACAGAAAACGGTAAATCTCTTTTGTTGTCTAACCAGATTTCTGGGTACAAAGCTTTGTCCTCTCGAAAATTCTGGTCCGTTCGTTTATTTTTATTGAAAGGGAAGTATGAGAAATTATTACTTTCTTTCTTAGAAAAACTGCTAGTATTCTCTTCTTCTTTATTTGATTTAATTGAAAAAAAAGAAGATCCCTATTTTTTTCGCAATTTAGTCAGACAAGAGAAATTGAAAAAAGCAAGGGCTCTAAAACAATTTAAACTCATCGAACAAATAAAAAAGAAATTAAAGGCTAAGATGCCACGAGGGTTTCCTATTCCTAAAAAATACAGAAAATTCCTCTTAGCTGCTAAAAAGGGACAAAGCTTTATGGCCAGAAAAATGAAGGTTAATAAAGCTTCACAAAGTTTTAGAACCAATAACTTTCTGCCGTTTCCAAAAAGGCTTTCCTACCCTTTACCTATTATCTTTATTCAAGCAAGTATTAATAATACTTTTTTGACCTTAACAGATCCAAAAGGTAATACTTTATATGCTACCTCTGCAGGAAAGGTAGGTCTAACAAATGCGCGCAAATCTGGTCGTTTGGTTTCTCAATCTGTTGCTTTGGATCTTGGACGCAAATGCAGAACTTTACGCGTTCGGCAGGTAGATATTCGAATGCGAGGTATGGGGCGGGCCAAGAAAACCGCACTTATTGCTTTACGACGAATAGGTCTTCGTGTACGTTACCTCACCAGTTATTTTGAGCAACCTTATAATGGATGTCGTCCGCCAAAAAAACGTCGTGTGTAAAATTTACTACTTGTGAAGCCTTGTAAAGCTTTACAAGTCTTATAAGTCTTTAGCGTTACCTTCGTCTTAATTGTCTCTTTCGTCTAAGGGTAAGACATTGTCTTTTCATGGCACCAATACGAGTTCGAATCTCGTAAGAGATAGTACAAAAAAAAGATATTTCCATGCAACCAAAGCTACAAGGCTTATGCAAAGAATTGGCTTGGACAAAAAGCCTAGTAAACCTTGAAACTAGAAAACCAGACAAACTACAAAAATTAGTTCATCATTTGATAAGGAAAGGAAAAAAAACGCGAGCTCTTATGCTAGTTCGCCAAGCTTTTCATTTTCTTGCAGTGGACAAAAAGAGTTTTTCAGACGAGGTAAGAAAGAAAGAAGGGAATAAAGACTTTAGGGGACAAAACTTTGTAGAAAGTTCTATGCCTTTAAACGATTTGAAAAAAGTCTTTACCGCCTCCAAAACCTTTACAAAGCTTTCTACTCAAGTCGTCATTAATACAGTTAAAACAACAAAAGAAACAAAGAGTACGAAAGCTTTATCTAAACATAAAGTTTTTCACAACACTCCAAGTCCTTTTCCTAAATCACAAAGCTATAGTAAAGTCTTGGCAAGTGTTTCTCAAAGTAACAAAGCTTTATCTTCCCTTTCTATCTTCACTTTGGCTTTACAGAAAATCCGTCCTTTTTTCCATTTACGCAAAGCACGTAAAGCTGGAGTAAATATCCAAGTGCCTGCTATCTTACCGCCCCAAAATCAAGATTCTTTAGCTATTCAATGGCTGATTCAAGGAGCGAAAGCAAAGAAAAAAAAAGAAGGACGACTTTCCTTTGCTTATCACCTTGCTCAGGAAATTAGATTAGCTGCTTTGCGCCCGAAAGAATCGTATGCTTTTCAAAAACGAGAGGAAGGAGTAAAACAAATTCAAGCTAATCGGAATGCTGCACGTTTTCGTTGGTGGTAAACACCTAAAGTTAGTTTTTTTATAAAAGCCCAAAACCAAGTTAGAAAGCTTTGCATAAAGCTTTATTAGCTTTACTTGCTAAAGCTCTAAAACCCTGTAAAGTTTTGTGACTTTAGCAAGCTTTAGGGCGCATTCATACTTTTACTTAAAAAAAAAGAAATAATGGTTACGACAAACCAATTGATGGGAAAAAAAACAGGTCGTAAACTTCCAGTAAGACGTAGTAAACGTCCTGCTTTACAAGGTTGCCCACAGAAACAAGCGATTTGCTTAAGAGTATATGTTCGAACTCCAAAAAAACCTAATTCTGCTTTACGGAAAGTTACTAAATGTCGACTCAGTAATCGCCAAGAGGTCATTGCCTATATTCCTGGAGAAGGACATCAATTACAAGAACACTCAGTGGTCATACTTCGTGGAGGTCGTGTAAAAGATCTTCCTGGAGTAAAATATAAGGTCATGCGCGGACTTCTTGATTTACAACCTGTCCGAAACCGAATGACTGCTCGTTCAAAATATGGAGTTAAGAAGAAAAAAAACTAATAAAAAAGCTTTGGGCTTTAAACGATTTTAAAAACATTCGTGTAAAATGTTGTACATTTACGAGTTACAAAGCTTTACATTAAGCTTTAGTGCTTGACTCTACTTAAAATTCTTTTATAAAAGAAGCCCATTATTATTTCTTTTCAACAAAAATAGCATGCTTTCAAAAAAATCTGGCCTTGTATTTTTAACTCCTTTTTCTTCGTACAAAGTTTTAGAAAACTTTTCCTTTTCAGAAAGTGGTAAAGCTTTCTCAAGCTTTATAGGGTGTGTAGCTCAGTTGGTAGAGCGTTAGGCTTTTAACTTAATGGTCGTAGGTTCAAGCCCTGCCGCACCTAAAACATTTAGTCTACTCCAAATTTTTTTGTAAAGAAAACCCTATTATTATGACTTTTCAACAAAGATACAATGCTTTCAAAAAGCTAAAGGATAAAGACTTTATCGCGGCACAAAACTTTAGTGCTTTTAGCAATTTTTTCCTTTACTTTATCTTTATTTTGGTTCTCTATTTATCACCAGATTTTCATCTAAAGCTTTGTGACTTTCTAAAAAGTGATTCTTCTGGTTGCTTCCAGATAATTTCTGCTTCGAGCTCTTTTTCTCTACTTGTAAGTGGAAGCCAAAAAGAAGAAGTGGAAAAAGCGAGTAAATTACTTTATCAACAATTTGCATGCTATCTACCATCACAAAGTTTTAGAGCTTTTAGCAAGATTTCTGAAAAAAAAAAACGTTTCGTAGTTCTAACCTCTCCGCACAAATTTAAACAAGGAGGTGAGCATCTTCAATGGGTTCAAACAAAATACCTGTTTACTTCTCCTGATTGCACAAAAGAACAACTGGCTTTTCTTTATTCTTCAGGAACCTCTCTTCGACTCAAAGGGGTACAGCTCTCATGGCATTTCAAAAACAAATCCTCTCTTTTAAAAACGAATGCAAAGCTTCCCTTAGAGTCTAGAATGCGGCTCAAAAAGAGAGTTACTATAAAAAGTTAACAAGAAGCCACAAACTTTAAAAAGTTTTGTATATTTTTTTCAACTAATAACTTTAAGGTAAAAAGATTTATAAGAAGCCTTTGCCTAAGATCGTCAAGTCACAAAGCTTCCATGACTTTACACAAATAGTAAAAGGCTTCTAAAGTTAAAGACAAAAAGTTTTAGGCTTCCAAAAAAATGAGGAAAAGTAGTAAAGTGACAAAGCTTTACACTTTGCCGGTAAAGCTTTAAAGATATCAACAAATTTTTAAGACTTTAGTTCACGAAAAAGCAAACTTTTTTTATTTACGTACTAAAAAAACGCAATCCAAATGGCAGAAGGAGCAAAATTAATTGGTGCAGGATGTGCAACAATCGCATTAGCAGGAGCTGGAGCAGGAATTGGGATTGTTTTTGGATCGTTCATTTCATCAGTAGCACGTAATCCTTCTATGACAAAAACACTTTTCGGGTATGCTATTTTAGGGTTCGCGCTGACAGAGGCAATTGCTCTATTTGCTCTTATGATGGCATTCCTTATTCTTTTCGTTTTCTAGTCCTAAAAGTATAAAGCTTTGGGGATGGCTTTAAAAAAGCTTTCTTGCTTTGCTTTTTCTAACGACTTTAAAACTTTTTTTTGTACGTAGTTAAACTAAAATGGTAGAAGGCTAAAGCTTTGCCATTTTACTCTATTTAATTTTTAAAGGGTTCCATAGTGTTTTGGAGATTGTTATGCCTATGATGATCATTATGAAATAGCAAAAGCTTTCTAAAATCCTTGTAACATTCTAGAACCCTCAAAAAAAAGTTAGGAAGAAATTAACTAACTTAGTCAATTTATAAAGTTTTGTGTCTTTAAAGCTTCCAAAAAGATCCTACCTAAAAGCCTTACCAAACTAAAACAAGAAAATCTTCGTTTTAATTGTCTCTTTCGTCTAAGGGTAAGACATTGTCTTTTCATGGCACCAATACGAGTTCGAATCTCGTAAGAGATAAAACTTGAAAACTGGAGGGGATATAGTTCAGCGGTAGAACATATGCTTTGCAAGCATGGGGCCATCGGTTCAAATCCGATTATCTCCAATCTTTTGATCAAGTATTTATTTCTAGTGCGTCTTTCTAAAGTTTTGGAAAGTTTTACTGGAGTAAAAATAAAAAAGTAGAAAGTAAATATGTTCTTTGAATACCCAAGCCTCCTGGTAAGTATACTATTATTACCTCTACTCACTGCCAGTTTTTTACTTTTCCTTCCCAGCCAGAAGACGAGCTGGATAAAAGGAGTTAGTTTAACATCTTGTAGTATCAACTTTCTTTTTTCTTTAGTCTTATGGCTTTGTTTTGATGAAAGTACAGCTTCTTTCCAATTTTTTGAACGTTTTGCTTGGCTCCCGTTTGCCAACCTTCAGGTAGTCCTTGGAGTGGATGGGATTTCTCTCTACTTTTTAGTGTTAACCAATTTTTTAGTGCCCGCTTGCCTTTTGGTCAATTGGAAAAACGAGAAAATGGTCCGAGGTTACTTAATTTCATTTTTATGTTTACAATCAGGAATGCTCGCTGTCTTTTGTATGCTGGACCTTCTCCTTTTTTACGTATTTTTTGAAAGCGTACTCATCCCTATGTTTTTTATCATTGGGATTTGGGGATCACGTGAACGTAAAATTCGTGCAGCTTATCAATTTTTCTTGTATACTTTATTTGGTTCTGTGCTTATGCTACTGGCTATTCTTTTAATTTATTTTCAAGCCGGAACTACAGATTACCAAATTTTAATTACAACACCTTTTAGTGAAAAACGCCAACTGCTTTTATGGTTAGCTTTTTTTGCTTCTTTTGCCGTGAAAGTCCCTATGGTTCCAGTACATATCTGGTTACCTGAAGCCCACGTAGAAGCGCCCACTGGCGGTTCAGTCATTTTAGCAGGTATTTTATTAAAACTAGGTACCTATGGGTTTATTCGTTTTTCAATTCCAATATTTCCTGAAGCTACCTTGTTTTTTACCCCGCTTATTTATACTATGAGTGTAATCGCTATTCTTTATGCTTCTTTGACTACTCTACGTCAAGTCGATCTTAAGAAGATCATTGCTTATTCTTCTGTTGCACACATAAATTATGTGACTTTAGGTATCTTTAGTTTAAATGTGCAAGGAATGGAAGGAAGTCTTTTACTTATGTTAAGTCATGGTCTTGTTTCCTCGGCTCTTTTTTTATGTGTTGGTTGTTTATACGAGCGAAGTCATACACGACTTGTCAAATATTACGGAGGTCTTGTGCAAAGTATGCCTTTTTTTTCTCTTTTATTTTTATTTTTTACTCTTGGAAATATTAGTTTACCAGGAACTAGTAGCTTTGTAGGAGAATTCCTTATTCTTTGTGGGGTTTTTCAAGGAAACCCTTTTGTAGGTACTTTAGCAGCTTCTGGTATGATTTTTGGAACAGCCTATTCAATATGGCTCTATAATCGACTTTGTTTTGGAAATGTAAAAACTCCGCTTTGGGATCAATTTGCAGATCTGAATCGTAGGGAACTTGCTCTTTTCTTTCCTTTTGTTTTTGGTGTTCTATGGATAGGACTATATCCAGAAGTCTTTTTATCTGGGATGCATATGTCAGTAAGCAGCTTGCTTTCGTAAACAAAAGTTTCAGAGCTTTGTAAAACACTACAAATTTTTAAAGCTTTAAAGCTTTAAAAGTTCTACTCTTCATTTTTCTACATAATAGACTACAAACCGTAAAGTACTAAAGTTTTACAACGACTTTAAGAAACTTTGTGCGGATGCGGATATGATGGAATGGTAGACATGTTAGATTTAGGATCTAGTGAGAGATCATGGGGGTTCGAGTCCCTCTATCCGTAATAATACTTTGTATAAAGCTTTGTAAATTTTTGAATAAGAATGTTTTCCCATAGAGTAAAAACTTTATTACTCGCCAGATGTACTGTTTTAGCCAAAAAAAAGAGAATTAATGCTTTCATTCAAATCCTTCAATACACTTTCTTTTCCACAAAACTGTACTAAAGCTTTACCTTTAGTTGAGGACCAAGCTATGCTGTTTCAAGAAGGAACACAAAAATTACTCAAATCGTTAGAAAACAAAGAGGACCCCATTTTACCAAATTTTACTAAATGGTATACTAGAGAAGAAGATTATCTGGAGTCAGTTGAAGATGCAAAATGGAGAGCGCGTATTCAAGAGGAAGAGCTGAGGCTCTCTATAAATGGATCCGAGTTACAAAGTTCACGACGATCTTCTTTTTTAAAACAGCCTATTCTTGCTTTAGTCAATGATCATCTTATTGAATACCCTACACCTTCCAATCTAAATTACTGGTGGGGTTTTGGTTCTTTAGCTGGAATTTGTCTGATGATTCAAATTCTTACAGGTATTTTTCTTGCTATACATTACACCTGCCATGTAGACCTTGCTTTTTCAAGTGTAGAACATATTATGCGTGATGTAGAAGGAGGCTGGCTTTTAAGATATATGCATGCTAATGGCGCCAGTATGTTTTTTATTGTTGTTTACGTTCATTTACTCAGAGGACTTTATTATGGAAGTTATGCTCGACCTAGGGAGTTAGTTTGGTGCGTTGGTGTAGTCATTCTTCTGTTAATGATTTTGACCGCCTTCATTGGTTATGTATTGCCTTGGGGACAAATGTCTTTTTGGGGAGCTACTGTAATTACCAGCTTAGCAAGTGCTATTCCGTTGGTTGGTAACGAAATTACATATTGGCTTTGGGGAGGATTTTCAGTAGATAATGCTACTTTAAATCGTTTTTTTAGCCTTCATTATCTTTTTCCTTTTCTTATTGCAGGAGCTAGTTTAGTGCATTTAGCTGCTCTTCACCAATACGGTTCCAATAACCCTTTAGGTTCTCTTTCAAGTGTGGATAAGATTCCTTTTTATCCTTATTTCTATGTGAAAGATTTAGTCGGGTGGGTAGCCTTTGGAATTTTTTATTCTATTTTTGTTTATTTTTATCCCAACCTTTTAGGACATCCTGATAACTATATTCCAGCTAATCCTATGTCGACCCCTGCCCACATTGTGCCTGAATGGTATTTTTTGCCAGTCTATGCTATTTTAAGATCTATTCCCAATAAGCTGGGGGGGGTTCTTGCTATCGGTCTTGTCTTTGTCTCACTTCTGGCCTTACCCTTTATTCACACTTCTCAAATTCGTTCTTCAAGCTTCCGCCCAATTCACCAAAAACTTTTCTGGTTACTGGTAGCAGATTGTGTACTTTTAGGATGGATTGGACAAAAACCTGTAGAAGATCCTTATGTTTTTATTGGTCAATTTGCTTCTGTTTTTTTCTTCTTCTATTTTCTTGTTTGTATGCCTCTTTTAGGAAAACTCGAATCTTCTTTAATTGCTTTTAACAGACAGAACGCTTTGGTGAAGAAAGATCAATCTGTAGGTTAAAGAAAAGCTTTATACAAAGCTTTGACGTTCTAGATACTTGAGTATATTCAAAGGCACAAAGCTTTTTAAAGTTTTGTATCTTTGAATCTTTTGCGAAATCTATTTATAAAAATTTGTAAAGCTTTCGACAAAGTCTTAAAGCAAAACAGAGTATAGTGTAGCTTGGTAACACTTCACGTTTGGGTCGTGATAACATGGGTTCAAATCCTATTACTCTGAGAAGCTTTTATATATTCTTGCAGTCTATAGAAAAACTTTTTAAAGTATTATCAATGTCTTTAACAACTTTCTAAAACTTTGTACTAAGCCTTACTTAAGCCTTGAAATTTTGTAAGCCTTACTGATATCTTTAAAACTTTAAAGGGTATTTAGCTCAATAGGTAGAGCGTCAGCCTTACAAGCTGAATGTTCTTGGTTCGAAGCCGAGAATACCCAAAGGAACTTAAACTCCTAAAACTTTATTTTTGGACAATAAAAGTCCTTTTCATCAATAGTGGGAAAATAGCTTAGTTGGTTAGAGCACCAGCCTGTCACGCTGGAGGTCGCGGGTTCAATTCCCGTTTTTCCCGAAAGGTATTATTACGAAGCTTTACAGCAATTGGAGTATAGCCAAGTGGAAAGGCATCGGTTTTTGATATCGATATGCGGAGGTTCGAACCCTTCTACTCCAAAGATTGAAAAAAAGAGAAAAAGGATGAAAAAAATCGGAGCACAAAACTTTACTACTCCATCAAATAGTAAAAACCCTAACTTGGTAAAATCAAAATCTTTACACAAAGTTTTAGAAATCCTTCCGACTATACAGTTTCCAGAAGACAAACAAAATTTATCAGAGAATATTACTCACATTTTCCAAGAAATTCTAAAAACTTGCCCCTCTTTAAATACGTATAAAGCTAAAGCTTTAGAAGATACAAGGTTTTCTAAAACTGCAAAACTTTGTATAAAGACTTGGACCCTTCATCAACTAATCCATGGAAAAGAACTCATTAGCCCGGCTTTTGTTGGAGTTCCTGAAAGAAATGATATTATTACTCCTTTCCTTTATGGCCGTTCAGCAGGATGGGAAGTTTTAGATTTAGATTTTTTTCTTCCACAAGTCTACCGAGTAGGAGCTCTTCTTAGACTTACTTTTATGAGAAAAGGTAAAGTATTGATTATTTCAAATAATCCTCTTCATAGTCAAATTTTACAGGAAGTAGCCAAAAGGAGTGGTCAAATTCTAGTAGGATCTGGTTGGACTCATGGGCTTCTTACAAATTGGAAGCAAGTCCAGCCTCAGTTTTTCCAAAAGAAAAAGAAAAAAGGCAATAGTTTTACAAACAAAAGCCTGGCACAAAGCTTTGTTCAAAGCACTAATCAAAAGAAAAGTTACCCAAAAAGTGTAAAACCTTATACAAAGAACACTAGACTTTTAGTTCCCCTAAAGAAGAAAAAAACACTTGCTCTACCAACTTTCGTACTTGTAATTGATCCCGATCAACATCAAGATGCTATTTTAGAAGCAAAAAAAATAAATATTCCTGTTATTTCTTTTCTTCCTTTAGGAGCCAAAGCTCATTCTGTAGATTATCTTCTTCCAGTGCCTGGAGAACTTACACCTTATCTTTATTGGTTTTGTCAACAAATGGTAGGTTGGAAATATCAAGCTAAGAAAATGGCTTTGGATATTAACAAAGCTTTACAGTTAAATAGAAACGAAAGACTAGCAGAAAAAAAGAAAAGAAAGATCTCAAGTTACAAAGCTTTCCATAAAACCAAAGTACAAAATTTTAGAGACTGGTCTAGTTTTTTTAAGCAACTAGAAATTCGTTACCCAACAAAATTTAGAGCACTCTAGTTTTAACAAAGCTCTATGAATTTGATTTTTTAAAAAATACTTTTATCTTTCCATTTCCTTAATATAAAAAGGCTTCGTTTCCTCGCCTTTTTAGAAACCTTGTTTAGATAGCTCAGTTGGTTAGAGTAAAAGACTGAAAATCTTTGGGTCAGCGGTTCGAGCCCGCTTCTAAACAAAGCAAGAGCCAATAACTCAGTTGGTAGAGTGTACGCCTGATAAGCGTATGGTCAGCAGTTCAAATCTGCTTTGGCTCATGTTGAAGAATAAAAGAATCAATAGAAAAGAAAAAGGCAATTAGCATGAGCAAAAACACAATTTCCCGAGTCAAAGCTTGTAAAACTTTTGGAAGCTTTCTTTGGAATCTCAAAAAAACTACTCCAAAGCAGAAGACACAAATTAGAGAAGTTCAAGAAAGACAAAAAAACAAACTGAGGTTTCCTTCTCATAGAATTTCTTTTACAAAACTACATTTCAATACTAAAAAACTTCTTCAAGCTCTTTATGGAAAGCTTTCCAAACAAGAATTCGAGTCTTTACTTTTTCATGTGGATAAATCTGAAGGTAGACTCCCTCAGGGATTTCTCCTTCTTCTAGAACGACGATTAGATGTTTGTCTTTTTCGTATAAATTTTTTTGTCAGTGTTGCAGCTGCTCGACAAGCGATTAGGCATGGATTCATTCTTGTGAATAACAAACCTACTAAGAAAGTAAGCCAATTTATAGAAGCTGGTGATTTGATTGAATTACAAAGTTTTAGATGTATAGACAAATTAAAGAAAGTATCACCAGGATTTCTTTTATACCAAGAAGACACAAAGCTTTATAACTTGACTTCTTTCTATAAAGAATGGACTAAAACCCTTTGGACTTCTTTAAAGTCAAAAAGACAACTTTTACAGAAAAAAGCTTTGCATATTCACGTAAGTTTTCGCCTAGCCCTAGGTATTTTTTTGTTCCCTCCTCAACAAATTTATACTCCTCTTCCTCTCCCCCTTTCTCTTTTATTGCCTAATCGAAAGATCTAAAAAATCTCTCTTCGTCTAGGGAAAAGCTTTACTCATAACTTTCTATACAAAGTTTTCTTGCTTTTAAAAAGAAAGATAAAAAGACAAAACCTCTTATTTTAGAAAGCTTAGAACCAAGAACTAAAAAGCCTATTTTTATAACGCTATAAAACTTTGTATAAAACTTTGTAACTTAACTACAGTTTTATAAATCTTGCTGTTTTAGTAAAAAAGAAGAAAAAGGAATACTTTCATTCAAAAATTTAGAGACCTATTTTTCCCGGATAGTGTTATTAAAGGTTTGCCTTTAGTTGGTAACAAATTGAAATTACCCCAGCTCTTTTCAGCCAGAACAAAAAAAGTACGGGAAAGTAAGCAGGTCAAAATTGATTGGGTCTGTGGCTTCATCAATGCGGAAGGAAGTTTCCACTTCTCAGAATTAAGAACCACGAAAGTGGATGGAGGCCAACGATTCCACAAATCTTTCCGTATTGTGCAATACAGCAATACCGCTGGCGAATATAAGTTAATGGTAAACTTTCTGCCTTCCAAGCAGACCTTCTTGGTTCGAATCCGAGTATCCGCAAAAAGATAAAAATAAGAGTTAAACTTTAAAGAAAAAAGCACTCGATTTTGTTTTTAAAAAAAGGATTTCCCTATGGCATCTTTAATTACCAGTCTTGCCCCAAAAAAAGTAAAAAATTTCACTTTAAATTTTGGTCCTCAGCATCCAGCAGCTCACGGAGTATTGCGTCTTGTTTTAGAGATGAACGGCGAGGTGGTTTGTCGAGCGGATCCGCACATCGGACTTCTTCATCGAGGAACGGAAAAATTAATTGAATATAAGTCTTATACCCAAGCGTTGCCCTATTTTGACCGCTTAGATTATGTTTCTATGATGGCTCAAGAACATGGTTATTGTCTCGCTGTAGAAAAACTTTTAGCCTTAGAAGTACCACTCCGCGCAATGTGGATTCGTGTGATTTTTAGTGAACTAACACGTATTTTAAATCATCTTTTAGCCGTAACTACTCACGCTTTAGATGTCGGAGCTTTAACTCCTTTCCTTTGGGCTTTTGAAGAACGAGAAAAACTCTTAGAATTTTATGAGCGTGTTTCTGGTGCGCGAATACATGCGGCCTACTTCCGACCTGGAGGTGTGAGCAAAGACCTTCCCCTGGGGCTTCTTCAGGATATTTATCTCTTTTGTGATTCTTTTGCTTCACGAATTGATGAAATGGAAGAAATGCTTACAAATAACCGAATTTGGAAACAACGTTTAGTCAATATTGGAGTAGTGACTGCACGTGAGGCTTACGCTTGGGGATTTACTGGCGTAATGTTACGCGGATCTGGGGTTGCTTGGGATTTACGCAAAGAGCAAAAGTATGAAACTTATGATCATGTAGATTTTGCAATCCCTACAGGCCTTCGCGGAGATTGTTATGACCGTTATTTAATTCGTGTAGAGGAAATGCGCCAATCTTTACGCATCCTTTGTCAAGCTCTTGATCAAATTCCAATGGGTATCATCAAAGCAGACGATGGTAAAGTAAGTCCTCCTTCTCGTGGACAAATGAAAGAGTCTATGGAATCTTTAATTCATCACTTTAAATTGTCTACAGAAGGATTTACTGTACCCAAAGGTGATACCTACGCTTGCGTTGAAGCACCCAAAGGAGAGTTTGGTGTTTTTTTAGTGAGTGACGGAAGCTCTCGTCCTTACCGTTGTAAAATTAAAGCCCCAGGATTTGCCCATTTAGCCGGTTGTGATTTTATGTCCAAAGACCATATGTTAGCAGATGTGGTAACCATTATTGGTACTCAGGATATTGTTTTTGGAGAAGTTGATCGCTAATAACGAAAAATAAGCTTATAATAGTATTAATTTTTTAAAAGGCCTTAAATTCTAAAGCTTTTTGTGAAGCTTTAGAAAGTATTTATAAATAGCTAGTAAATTTACGTAAAAAAACTTCTTTTTGTGCTTGTGGCTCAACTGGATAGAGTATCAGACTACGAATCTGAGGGTTGAAAGTTCAAATCTTTCCAAGCATATTGAAATAAAAATATGAAAGCTTTCAGAAAAAAGATAAAAAATACCCTCAAAGCAAGTAAAAGCTTTGAAAGAAACGGAATTTTTCTTGGAAGAAGCGAATAGTTTTTTCTACAAAACTTCGTTAAAAGCTTGCTCTAAAGCTTTACATAAAGAAATGTAATAGTAGTAAAAAGCCTTCTCTAAAACATTGTAAAGTTTTACAATGACTTTACTTAAAACCTAACCTCTTTGCCCTTTTTTTAAAAAGAACGCCTATTATGAACTCCGTAACTAATTTTCCTGTAAAGCTTTGTATTAAATCACAAAACATTATACACTCTCCTTTAGAGCAATTTGCGATTGAAAATTATTCTATCCTAGATTGCTGGACCCCCCTTACTAATTCGGCGATTGCTATTTTCGTTCCAATCTGTTTTTTTTTATTGGCTTGTTCTTATTTTCAGCGAGGAGGTTCTCTGGTCGCAAAATACTGGCCTCAAGCTCTCATTGAACTTATTTATGAATTCGTCTACAATTTAGTCCAAGAACAGGTAGGTAAAAAAGGGTTTCCTTACTTCCCTTTTGTGTTTAGTCTGTTTTCTTTTTTATTAGTCACAAATTTATTTGGAATGTTACCGATAACTTTTACAAGTACCAGCCATTTCATTATTACTTTTGGCCTTTCGGTGTCAGTATTTATTGGAGTCACTGTAATTGGTTTTCAAACCCACGGACTACACTTTTTTAGTTTTCTTCTTCCACCAGGTGCTCCTCTTATGCTCGCTCCTTTATTAGTAGTTCTTGAATTAGTTTCTTATTCTTTTCGAGCCATTAGTTTAGGAGTCCGACTATTTGCGAATATGATGGCAGGTCACACTCTAGTACATATTTTATGTGGTTTCTCTTGGGAGATGTTAATGGCAGGAGGCTTTCTTATCAAGTGTGCATCTTTAGTCCCTATGGCTGTTGTTATTGCCCTTATTGGCTTAGAAATTGGTGTTGCTATTTTGCAAGCTTACGTATTCACTATTTTATCTTGTATTTATATCAATGATGCAATTCATTTACATTAGAAAAATGCTCTAAAGGTTTTCTATAACTTTAGGCAAAACTTTAAAATTTTTCTAATCTAAAGTCAAGAACATTATGTCTTTACACAAAGCTATAAAGCTTTGTGCTAATAAACGGCCCACAAAGTGACCCTAAAAGAAAAGCTAGGAATACTTATTGGGCCGTTTATTAGCACAAAGTAAAAAGAAAAGCTAGGAATAAACACAACAGAAGAAATACCTTTAGTAGACACTTCTATTATTTAGCTAAGTAGATGAAACACTTTTGCTTCTTTTACAGTTTTCTCGTTTTTCTTGTTACTAGCAAATAAAAATATCTTCTTTTTTCCTTGCAG
>TARA_B110000971_G_scaffold22030_1_pt1 | contig 38189 bp, 44 predicted proteins | sample TARA_B110000971 | Tara Oceans TARA_B110000971 (sample SAMEA4397842) | marine metagenome | biome: Polar Biome; feature: [SRF] surface water layer (ENVO:00010504); material: water (ENVO:00002006), including particulate matter (ENVO:01000060) such as... | depth 5 m | reverse complement strand
ATATACATTTTCATCATATGACTCAATTTTTGATAAAACAATATGTGGTTTTTTTCAACAATCACAACTAGAGGGAAAAACTACTTGTGGCAAATGTATATATGAAGGAAGAATATTTAATAAAGACGGTATGAAGTCTAATCACAATTGTTGGAAATATTCATAAAAAATGATTACAATAAATAAATGAGAAAATGAAACTCAGAAAAATGAAAGTGAGAGAACTACCAAATGTGATTAAGAACGAACATACATATGAACCACCTTACATTAAGTGAAAGTCAGCAAGAAGCGTTTAAGTATATTACCAATAACTTACCCAAACATAAAGTGATTTTATTAGAAGGTTCCGCAGGAACTGGTAAAACGACCCTTACCAAAAATATATGTAACTATTATAATGAAACAAAACAAGTAATGGTTTGTGCTATTGCCCCAACCCATAAAGCAAAAAAAATAATTAAAAACATTTTGAATAAAAATACAATACTCCCAGTGTCTGCGTTAACCGTAGCTTCTGCATTGGGTAAAATAAAGGAACATAGTTACGTTGGTGCACAGACATATTCCAAAGGAAACCTAAAAAAATTATCAAGCCATAACCTATTTATCATAGATGAAGTATCTATGATACGAGATGAAGATTTAAGGTTAATAGTTGATTTTGTAATAACGCATAATAGACAACTAATTATTATTGGTGATTCTAATCAAATACCTTGTCCGTCGGCTAAATTTATAGTGTCTAATATAATAGAAAAATCTGACTCATATGTATTTAACGACCCAAGTATTCATAAGATAACTTTAACCCAAATTGTTAGACAAAGTAGTGATTCTCCAATAATCAGATTAGCGACATTTGTTAGAAATAATTTAACAACTGATTTAACCTTTGACCGTATTATGACGACAACCAGTTTTGACAACATTATTTCTTATGATGAGATGTATACCGTTTTTGCTAACCATTTTATGCCCACGGTGGTAAATTCTTGTAGGATAATTTCTTATACAAACAGTTCAGTAAAAACACATAATGCTGAGGTTAGACGGGTGTTAGATTATAATGATGAATATGTTAATGGGGAATTATTGACTGGATACTCAAACATAGGGTTCCCAGAATTAATTATTGAAAATGGGGAAGATTACTTTATTAAATCCGTTGTCAAGACCGATAATTATTCAATTGGACTATTTACAAAATTATGTGGAAACAAAATATCATTGAGAGTTGCAGATACTAATGTCAGCCATAACAATTTGTTTTTCATAAATATAAATCATCATGCCAATAACTTGTTCATGTCTCGATTAATAGAGTTGGGTGAAAAAATCAACTCATGTAACTCCTCTAAAATAGATTACCGTAACTATATGGAACTGAAAAACAAGGTCATATTTACGGATGACATATATAAATATGAAGACACCATTTATACGGAAACCTCCTTCAAAGAGATACATTCATTATTATTTACAAATATTAATGAAGTTATTGAAAATAGCCTACCGCGGACGTGCGTCTTAGCCACCAAGATTGAAACTACATACCCTGAGATTATTGCTACCAGAATAAAAGACAGATATAAGGTTTTCGGGGATTCAGAGTCGTTTGCGGATAAATTTAAAGTTATTGAAAAGGATATTTATTATGGGTATGCAATTACAGCTCATAAATCCCAGGCGTCTACATATAAATCAGTTATTGTAGACGAGATGGACTTTCAGAAGATATCTAATAGATGGAACTATAAATTTAATAAACTTGAGTCGCGGGTAAAGGAAAAAAACCAAATCCGTTATGTGGCATATACTAGGGCAAGTGAAGATTTGTATGTTGTTCATGATTAAAGATATTGTTTAAAATTAAGTAATGCAAAATTAATATATACATTAGCATTGGTTATTTGTGAATGTAATAAAGTTTCGACGAACGACAAAAACTCCGCAGGGTTCGTCAAAGTTTTAGTTCTAATAATGTAGTTTATTAGCATCTTTATAAGGTTTTTATAATCAATGTTGTACGTCTCAGATACATTATAAAAATTTGTCAACAACGTACTCTGTACGTTGTTAGTCTGTATTTCTAGAATAGTTTCATCTAACACTTCACTATTAATAATTTTTAAGTTATTTACTGTCAAAATATTAGATTGTAAAAAATTAATCATACTTCGAAGGTCTGACCCAAACATTTGTTGAACGGATATTAAGTAGCCTGGATTAATACATATTTTTTCGTTTTTCAAAATGTGTGTTAGAAACTGTATCACGGTTTGTTGGGGTAGTTGATTGAAACGAAGATTAATAAATTCATTCTGTAGTCCCTCATAAATTTTACTAATATAGTTACATATTAAACAGAATCTCACATGTGTGTTATTATTGTTCTGTAACAAATATTTGAGTGCTTGCTGAGCGTTTTTTGTCATATAATCTACTTCATCCAATATTACAAATTTCAATCCCTTATTAAAAAGCGGTTTTGACTTAACAAATAAACTAATTTGGTTTCGTATAATGTCAATGCCTCGTTCGTCTGACGCATTTAAATGGGTTATCAGTTCTCTTGCTGGTGGATTGTTATATTTACGTTGATAAGCATCAATTAAGTTAATAATGGTTGTGGTTTTGCCAGTGCCAGGTGGTCCATAAAAAAGCAAATTGGGAAAATATCCTGTGATTAAAATGTTGTTTAAAATTTCTTTGTTTTGGTCTTCTAAAACAATATCTTCTAAATTTTGCGGTCTATAATATTCTACCCATGGTATGTTACTCATTATATAGTCAAGCTAGTACATTTAAATTCTTATGTCTAATATATTATATTAAAAGGATTTAAATTTACCCATGTATGTTACATAATAATGGAACTAGATCATGTTGAGTTGATTGAATATGATGATGATGTAGAGATAGTAGAAAAAGAAAATATAAAGCCAAAAAGAGGTAGAAAGCCTAAAGTTGAAGACCCATACGCCGAAACTAACGAAGACCGAAAACCCAAAAAAAGAGGGAGAAAACCTAAAGGGGGTAAAATAGTAAAGCATATTCCGTCCGTTGAAGCATTAACTGAGGACACCACTAGCATAATTTTACACTTAAAGTGCTCTATGGAAGACCTTGCTACCAACAACACGTTATCAGATATCAAATGTTTCAACCATGAGGACATGAATATCAAAAATAGTGAAAACACTGTGTTTATAAATGTTACAAAAGAGCCTTATATTACGACAAAAACCGAGGACACTTCTGACTACAAAAATTCTAAGGACGCCAATAAACTATTATGTCAGAAGTTAAACGACCTACAAAAAAAATTACATACTAATAATGTGGACGATAAACAATCGGCTTGTTTTTGGTGTACTTATGATTTTGATAGTCACCCTATATATATACCTAAACACCATATTAAAAACAGCTATCATGTTTATGGCTGTTTTTGTAGTCCTGAGTGTGCGACTGCTTATTTAATGAAAGAAAATATCGACAGTTCTTCCAAGTTCGAAAGATACCATCTTTTGAACTATATTTATTCCAAAATTTATGACTATAAAACCAGCGTTAAACCAGCTCCTAATCCAGAATACATGCTGGATAAATTTTACGGTACCTTAACTATTCAAGAGTATAGGGCATTACTAAAAAATGACCGCCTTTTTTTAGTTGTTGACAAGCCTCTTACAAGAATTATGCCAGAGCTTCACGAAGACAACGACGATTTTATTATTAGTAACAAAAGCATAGCATCCAATAGTTATCAGATAAAAAAAAATCTGAAAAAAGAAGTGAAAACAGACATTTTAAACAAAAATTTCGGTTTGGCTTAAAGCGTATTTGATTACGGCTGGATGTACTTAAAACTATGAAGCTTTAAGCTAAATAAAAAGGTGTATAAAATACACAATTTCATATTTAGATTTGGAATATACCATTTTTGAATCGTACTTTATTCCATTAACATTACATATTTGTCTTACAACTGTAACTAGTGTTTTATATGTTAGTGTTTTGGTGATATAATGCATTTTGGACTCATGGTAATAATTGATACATTCTTTATACAAGTCGCTTATTGCATTATTAATATTTCCTCGTTTATAACTTGATTTGTCGAATATATACGCATTTTGTTCTTGAACGCACACCCTTTGTAAGAAGTTGGTCAATACTTCTATTGGAACTGACGATTTGAAAATCTGGCTAACGCCCATGGGTGATTTTTGTTATATATACATTAATATTATTATTATTGAAGGGATTATAATTGTAGGTGTCTAACTAAATTATTTGTAAACAATGCTAGTTCTATCTCATCTTCATGTATATTGTAAAACATTGTTATGTATTTACATATATATGGTATGATGTTATACTTTTGGTCTTCGGTCAAAAGGCTGGTTTTTTTTACAAATGTAAAAAAGGCATATAAAATATCGATTACTGAATAGCCTTTATCGAAAATGGCGTACATTAAGTTTAACGCACTTGACAAGTCATTATTTAAAACAAATGTAGTATATTTTTCTAACAAAGTATAACTAATGTTATAACACAGTTCTTTAGCTATAGCCAGTGTAATGGGCTTTGCATAGAGCTTCATTTTTTCCATATTTGTTATGACATTTTTAACATTATTGTTTGAATCGTTGATTAGAAAGTCTTCCACTTCTGCGTCTAGGATAATCTCTTCATTGGTCTTGATTTCGCTTATTAACTTTTTATATATATTTATTGGAATGTCATTCATTTTTAGAATCACTAATCTTGATTGTAAGTTTTCAACTACCTTATGTATGTTACTACAAGAGCATATGAACCAAACATTATGACTATATTTGTCTATACAATTTCGAAAGACCTGTTGACTTTGTTCATTTATAAAATCGATGTCATCTATTATAACTATTTTCTTTTTCCCTAAAAATAGTGAATGCGTTTGACAAAACGTTTTTACTTCATTTCGGTAGTAGTTTATACCTTGCTCATTTATACTATTTATACACATAACATTACTCATATATTTTGTTATATTTGTAGGACCTACTTCCTTATAATACTCTTTTACTATTGTTTTTAGCAAACAACTTTTTCCACACGACAACTCTCCCGAAAGTAAAATGTTAGATTGACCAATACTTGTTAGTTTCCTTAGTAATTTTATTACTGAATCGTCATTAAAATCATCAAACGACGTTGGTTGGTATTTTAAACAAAACAGTTTACTCATTATTAAATAAGTTACAAGCTATTTAAGTAATTCTTTATGTATAGTATTATGACTGAGACTTATTTTGACATTTTAGGTGTTGATAAAAACTCTTCATCGCAAGAGATTAAGAAAGCCTATAGACAACTTTCTATGAAGTGGCACCCAGACAGAAACAACTCATTAGAAGCTAAAGGACAGTTTCAAAAAATAAGTGAGGCCTATGAAACGTTAGGTAGTGACACCAACAGGCACGATTATAATAATAAACTACAACATAATCGCTTCGCATCTACCAATGATATGTCTAATCATGTAAATATAGACGAGTTGTTTAGTTCCTTGTTTGGCATTGGGCGTATGGGTCACTCTTCTTCATCAATGTCTGATGAAATGATGCACGACATGATGTCAGGTATGATGTCTGGGAGTGGTCATTTCAACACCCCACATTTTAAGCAGTCGTTGCAGAAACCAACACCTATTATTAAAACCATAGAAATCACCTTAGATAATGTGTTAATGGAAAGCAATATGCCGATTGAAATTGAACGATGGGTTATTGAGAATGGTACCAAAATGTTTGAGAAGGAAACCATTTACGTAAGTATTCCAAATGGTATAGATGATAACGAAATAATAGTATTACGAAATAAGGGGAATGTGTTAAATGACGGTTGTATCGGCGATATTAAACTATTTGTAAGAGTTAAAAATAATAGTCTATTTAAACGTTCTGGGTTAGACCTTATACTTGAGAAGACTATTACGTTGAAAGAATCTTTATGTGGCTTTTCATTTGAAATTACACATTTAAATGGAAAGTCTTATACATTAAACAGTCAACTAGGTAATATTATTACACCTGGTCACAAAAAAACATTGCCTAATATGGGTCTGACCAGAGACACTCATAAGGGAAATATGATTGTCATATTTAAAATAGACTTCCCCATCTGTATGACTATAGAACAGATTGACCAACTAACGCGGATTTTATAAAAATCAATACATTTAATTTATTGATTTTTACAATTATTTTAGCATCATTTTTAACTACCTATGATGATATTTTTCTTACTGGAATATCATTAGATACAATATAAATCGAATTTTCAGTAATAACGATATATTCAGTTCCCGACTTGTAAAATTTAGAAATAGCACTTGTATACTCTTCTTCACCTTTTACTAGAATTTTCTCCTGACTATCTCTTACACCTATTAAAGCCTTTTTATCCAAGGACGATACCCAGTAATCTAACATTATCGGCTTATCGTCAACAATACTTAACTTAGCGGCGTGTTGCAATGTAACGTCTGATGGCAACTTATAGGCAGTCTTTACTTCCTCGGTAGACATTTATATATAAAGTACTTTTCCAAATCTTTAAATACTTATTTTAGTAAGTCAATATATATAAATGGATAATTTCTCATTAAAAGACCCAAACAACTATCACCAGTCATTAACATGTGATATACCCTTTATTATGGACAGATATGCCGATATTGTTATACAGTACTTCAGTTTGGTATTAAAATCTAATATAATATCGAATACCACTGACCATACGTTAGAATTTATTGTTAATCGGGGATTAAATACCATTACCCATGTTTTTTTGCATCTACTATATGTCACGCAAAACATGGATTTAGTTTATTTCCACACTACTACCTCACTTAATTTGTATCTGGACTTTATGTCGAATCTCTACTCAGTAGATAATAACAATAGTCTATTTTCGTCACGAGATGCAGTTAGGTACGTGTATGAGAAAACGATTTTTAAGCTTAGAACTGACCTTAGTAACTACCAATTACCACACAGGGCTTGTATTTTATTACATATTAACATATATAAGCTTATTTTATACCATTTGACTCAAAATAATATTACACAAAAACATACTAGTGACATTGACCATCACCTTACACTCTTCGCAGAGTTTGTTAAAGTAGTTACCTCCCATAACCTTAATGATGCTACTGACACATCTAAGTTACAAAGTTTATATGATTATATTATCATAAACATTCAGACTATGGGCGATTTTGAGGAGACTATAGCACATTTTATTAATTATTCATTTATCTAAGAAAATTGTAAAATACATAAATAAAATATGTATCTATGGTATAATGCCGACTAAAAATGAGTGTAATCAGTACTTATGTAAAAGTCAAATATACGATTCTAAGGAGTTACTCAAATCTTTAGTTGCCATGAAAAAGAAACTTCGTGATGAGGGGATAGCAGATTTTGAGGCTGACGAACGATATAAACAAATTGTCCATTGTAAATCAAATGTTGATGGGGATATATTTAATAAAAAACAATGTGATGATTATGGTTATTCACAATTTAATGATTATGGTTATTGGGATGATTATGGTCCTTCTGAAAAAGGACCACCACCCAAGACCAGACCAAAATGCCCAAATGGTACGCGTAGGAACAGATGGACACTTCTTTGTGAAAAGACATCAAAATCCCCTAAATCCCCTAAATCCCCTAAATCCCCTAAGCCATCTTTCTTTGCTAATCGGGATACATTAAAGAAACGATGCCCGAAAGGGTCGCAACGAACCAAGGCAAACGGTAGGTGTGAGACACCCACTCAAAAGTGGCAATCTGCAAAAGCAAGGAAAACCGAGGAAAACGCAAGGGCATTCGAGGCAAGAGAAAGGGCAACCGAGGCAAAAGAAAGGGCAACCGAGGCAAAAGAAAGGGCAACCGAGGCAAAAGCTAAGCCAACCGAGGCAAAAGCTAAGCCAACCGAGGCAAAAGCTAAGTCAAAATCAAAGACGTCAGAGACTAAAAAGTCAAGATGCCCAAATGGGACGCATAGATGCAAAAAAACTGGAAAGTGTGTGATGCGCAAATGGGACGCGTAGATGCAAAAAAACTGGAAAGTGTGTCTAAAATTATATTTTTTTAATATGTCTCTATATTAAATGCCTAAAAAAATTACACAAAAAAAAGTATGTAAAAACCGGACGCATAGAAGCAGCAAAAAATGTAAGTCGATAAGAAACAAGCGTGGACGACCTACTAGTTACGATAGAGGACGACGATGTAAAGGTGGAGATTCACTTAAGACATTGTTTTTGTCGTCCAATTTATATACTAAAATCATATGTAGAAGAGATGGGGCATGCACCACGTTTGGTAAATATACACAACAACTGACTAATTTTTTTAAGGGGTATGTTGATTTTACATTTGCAACCAAACTAACCAAAATAGGACAGCCTTCAGCTAATGCATTTATCATGCAAATAACATATGAGAGAGAGAAGCATAATAGTTATGCGGTCCTTAAATCTACTCTAGCCGAGGACGCCGACAACCTAGTTTATGAGTATATTGTAGGAAACCAATACGTTAATCGACAGATGAAATTATTCCCATGTTTCATAGAAACCTACGGACTATTTTATCATACCAAAGTTTCACAGATGATGATGAAACGTAAACCCGAAATAAAATACCTAACGGCTTTAAAACAGGCTGGCTTTAATCAAATTGACTATGCGGAAGCATGCAGAAGCAGCTCTCTGGCGAGTATCCTCATAGAAGATGTTAAAGATGCTATACCTTTGTCAGACCTTACTGACGAAAATCCAACAGACTTCAGTGTAAAAATATTGCAAAATGACTTTCTATATATTTTATTTATTGTTTATCAAGCATTGTCTAGCATGTCTGACACTTTTACACATTATGATTTACATGATGGTAATGTATTATTATATGAACCAGTACCTGGCAAATATATCGTGTATCATTATGTTGATATAAATAACCAGGAAGTTGTCTTTAAAACATCAATCCTTCCAAAAATAATAGATTACGGGAGGTCCTTTTTCGACAATGGCACTATAAATAGCCATGACATTTATAAAAAAGTATGTGATGCCTGTTTTTCTTGTGGGCAAGAACAGGGGTTTGCGTGGCTGGACCCATACAATATAAATTATGGAATATGTTCATCGTTTAATAACCCCACTCATGACCTTCGTTTATTAAATATGATTAAACATGGGCTACATAGATTACAAGACAACATAACCGAGGACAACTCTTCCACAGCTGACGTACTAAATATGATAAATCAGGTACAGTATAAGGAATACTTCGGAAACCTATATAATGATACTATAGAGGAGAGTCGTGGGGTCGTTCCCAAGATTTATAACGTTAATGGTGCTTATAAGTATTTACGCGAACTCGTAATGAAACCCGAACATATTCAGGATAACGAAGAGTACTATAGTTCAGAAGACGCCAAGTTGGGCGACTTATATATTTATGCAGATGGACGACCAATGAAATATGACAACGTACAATAAAAAAAACTACACATTCATACATTTTATTAAGTAATAGTATTAATAATAAGTTTTTTACGAAGTTTTCTCTTTTTTGCGTTGGTTGTGTCGCGAGTTACCGGGGACATATGTTGAAACTGTCTTATATTTCTACACTCAGTGATTAGAATATTTTTCACAAACTCATATACAAATGTTATTACTGGTTCATTACATTTGCCTACGATTAAAACGCTACCTGTTCGAAATATCATAAATGACACGTTCGTGATATTTTTATAAAACGAGCTGTCCTCTTTTGAAATCTGTGACCCAGATTGCATAATGGTATCGTGATTATAATAAAACTTTGACTGAACACCAGGATAGGAACACGGGTCAAATATGCATTGTATATTGTATTTATTTTTAAGTAGATTAAACAAGATTTCACGGTCAATATAGTAACCACAAGTAAAGTTGGAATTTATTAAAACCGTTTCAACCGACTGTTCCTTAAAGTTTAGTTGTATGTCATCGTCCATTTTTACCCAAGGTCTTATTATAGATAAAATCAAGTCCAGCACCATATTAAATGAGGTATCATCTTGAACACCGGGTATTTCTATTTTTCCAGTATTAAATATTTTAACGTGATATTCACTGAATTTGTTATTATATTTAATTCTCAACATTAACACGAAACAGTTATAGAACGCACTTTTTTTTTTTGACCTATAACTCATTATGTCTTTTTTTGAAAGACCTATACTTATCTTTCTAGTGTCCTTAAAATGTATTCTTCCAGTAGGATTGTCAATGTGAGTTATTATATGTTCTTCATAATATGGTATTTCTCCGAGTTTCTCTTGGAACTTGTCAAAATCCTCTTTAGTAGAAGACATTATTTTCATCTGTTTTTTTACTACACCATTTAATGGCAAAGTATACGGAATGACCGGGATATCCCAGAACACAGTACACAAATCGATGTGGTTATTTAAGTAAGCAATCTTGGTTTTTGTAGATATATACAAGTTTGAGCATTCGGGAATATCTACCACGTCACTATCAGACTCTTCTTCATGCAAACACTTTACTTGGTCTGGTTCTTCGCGGTCTTCGTAACCATCACTTTTCAGAAACGATTCCCATTCTTTATCTACGTCGCACATATTATATGATTATTTAAATTTGTCCTTCTAAATGCTTTTGTCTAATCTATTACCACCTTCATTGGTTTCATTTTTTTCATTTTTTTCATTTTTTTACAACCCACCCACCAACCAGAAAATATATTCTCAACGTATTTATGGTATTTTAGGATAGAATAATAATACATTTGATAACCTACTGTACCAACAGTCATTATACAGTATAGTAGGAAACTCAGTTACATTAACTGGATGGTTTCTTTCTACAATAATAGATGGTAATAAAACACAGTTGGTGAAATACAAATATTGCACTATATTTAGGGTATCTGTTTGATTTGCATTTTTATACTACGCATACATTATGTATTATTTGTTTAATATTTTTAAATTAATATAAATATATATTTATATTATGGCATCAACTAGAAATAACAATACGCCAGGAGACTATTGTTATCAACAAAAACAATATGCACTCAGTAGACAATATCTTATGTATCCTAATTCTCAAGCTGGTGCGGCTTATGATACTAAATTACCTGGTCGTGGTCTTAATCCCGGACAAATACCAGACTATAAGTTGTCTTATAATGGTATTGATATTGAATCTTTTTTATTCGGCATTAACTCTACTAACCTAGTTAATCGAGCACCTATATTTAAACCAGAGCTAAAAAAATTACCTAGTGTTAATCTGTTTGAAGTACAACCTACTGTTATGCCTATACCATTTATTATGGATACGACACAAAGACCATTCCCAGTACCAAATTAATATTCAGGTGCGTGTTTTTTGAATATACAACCCGTTGAGGATATATCTTTAATTGATGTTGTTACATCTGATGGATTTTGGTTTTTACAGTCGCACATCCAAATCTTTATTATACAAAAGTTTTTTTTGGGAGATATAGTTATTCCCGTTACATTGTTTACAAATTCATTTCTAGAACTTATCGTATTTCCTAATACTGTATATGTTAAATCACGCCAAGTGCGATGAACGCACCTATTTGATACTTTATAAGAGAAAGACCCACCATGTCTATTTTGTACGTCTTCCCATGTAGGACTTATACCATCTCTCATTACAAACAGCATACAGTTCTCTATTAGCAAATCTGGTAACGCTTCGGTTATCGCTGTAGCACTTTCAAGACTATGCATATTACCTATATTCAAGTAACTCTTGGTTGACCAGTCCGTATTGTGCGGTAAATGACTCCATAGTGTCCACTCACATGATAATTTATGTGGTGTAGTTGAAGCATTATTTGCAATAGATTCCATAGGTGGGTAATCTAAGACCATCTATATTAAAACAATCATTTTTTTTTAAATTGATTTAATATTGATTATTATTCTTATTCATCAAGTAACATTATACCCATTGCGGCGTAGTTGTGTAAGTCTAATAACGTATCCCTGATGCATTCTGTAGATATTATTGATAGCGAACGTTGTATTTTATCTTCTATGCGCATAAGAACCCCTATCAACCCAAATTTTGCGAATGCATCGCCATAATCAATGTTTTTCTTGACAAATAACTCTAGACACTCATTCTGTATTTTTGTCATTTGAACCCGTCTATCCATAATAACCCTCACGACATGTGTGTTATATTATAATAATTCATATTTATCCATTAACAATATTACCGATTTCGTTGAATCTATCGTCAATAACTCAGCATTTGAGTCAATAATGTTTAACGTGTAGTCTAGTACTGCATTTTCATTCGATTTCATCTCATATTCGTATTGATTGCGCATCAAATACGTTATACTCCATTTATCTAATATGCTGTTTACTACATAATAGTTATATGTACTACTCATCATGTCTATCTGGTATTCTTTGCCGTCAATAGTAACATATATTAACATAAACCTCACGTTGGACACCTCTAAATTTTCATCTGATTCTTTCATAGTTTTCACCATTTTTATGTTTGTTTCGCCTTTCGACGATTTGTACGACACTTTTATAAAGTCCCATTCATTATTTATTTTAGTAACAACCCCATCTTTTACTAACTCAATCCTAGGTCCTGAACTTTGTGGTACTTTACACAACCCTTTTATAACTCCTTTTATCACGTCAGTCTCATTTAAATATGCAATAAACTTTGATACTTTTAATTGGGTGTAAGTTATTAGATATATTACATTGTACGCACTGTCCTCTAATATTTGCTGTACAATTATACGCAAATCCATAAGTCTGCCTAGTGGTGGTTCAAAGGGGAAAAAATATAATAAGTCTCCCACACCAGATACTAAAGACAAAAAAAGTAATCCCATCGTAGAAAATACTCTAGTAGCAATCTGTCTTAACATATATATTATAACTATGCGTTAATAGTTTATATCCATTTGGTATATTTAGTTTAATGTACGTATATTGTTTGCAATACGACCCACTGCCTTTCCTACTTCGTCATCTACTACCTCATAAATAATTCCATTTTCTTCGTTGTTGGTACAGTATGTGGTTCCATTTATTTCTATCTCAATCATTTCTTCTTCTTCTTCTTCGTCTTCTTCGACCTTTGCTTCTTCGTTCTTTTCTTCTTCTTTGTCTTCTTCGTCTTCTTCTTCTTCTTCTTCTTTGTCTTCTTCTTCTTCTTCTTCTTCTTCTTCGTTCATTTCTTCTTCTTTTTCTTCTTCTTGGTCTTCTTCTTTTTCTTCTTCGTCTTCATCGTCGTCTGCGCATTCTTCTTCTTCTTCGTCCTTCTCTTCTTCTACTTGTTCGTCGTATTTTTCTTCTTCTTTTTCTTCTTCGTCTTCTTCTTCTTCTTCTTCTTCTTCTGAATCAGATGTGTCTGTCTCTTCGTGTTCTTTTTGACACGATTCTTCTTCCTCTTTTCTTAGAGTGAAGTCCATTGTATCACTTGAAGAAATGTCTTCGTAACAACAGTTTGCACAAACTATATCTTTTAAGATGGGACACTTTTGAGCTACCTGAGGTTGTTTCATTATTATATCAAGTACAAGTATTTCATATGAAGGATAGTCGCGATACTTTCTATGCTGGTTATATATTATGGCTTGTTCGTCTGTCTCCTCTTTAGTGTATTTATTGCCACACAATAAACACTCTGACTGATATAGACCTGATGGTTCAACTTCAATAATTTCCAGTTCTATGTTAGTTTTAACGATTATCTCTATATCGTCTTGGTCATCGTCCAGTTCTATCTTTTTAACGTTTTTATCATTACAACGTTTATTGACTGACGTGTTTTCCAGTTTAATGTCGGGGGGTTCTAGTTTGATAACGTTAGTTGTTAGTTTTTCTTCATCACGTAGTTGAATCAACTCACTAAGTTTATTGAGTTGTGTTTGTAAGGATACAAACTGTTTATCCAATCTATTTACATCAACAGGTACTATATTGACGTCCTCTTGCAATGGACGGGTATCTTGTTGCAATAATTTAAATGACGGTAAGCTAGTCATAATTTGATAAGTTTCTTCTAAAAGGGCGTATCTGTTATACTTTTCTTCTATCAGTTTATTGATTTCACTGCTAATCAGTTCATTTACTTTGGACAAAATGTGGATTGAACTTGGGATAGTAGTCATTAAATATATATATTTTACTGAATATTCGTTTAATATGATTTAAAAAATCATATTAATAAATCATATGGACGAGAAAGACACACCATCTAAAGATGAACATGCAACGCATATTGCAATTATTTTACGTCAAACAGATTATACCGAAGATGAAGCAAATAAAGAATACTTACTGGCTGGAAACGACTATATCAAAGTTATAAAAAAATATTTAGGAATCATCGAACCTAAACCATCAACCGCAAGTATAAACGTGAACCAGGAAATTTATAAGCAAATGAGGTTTAAATTAAACCACATTATGCGTGATTATAGTGAACGTAAAGAAAACCATGAAACTAGATTGTAGGACTTTATAATTAATATTCATGAAATGGTTGATTTCATTTTACACCAATACACACTAATGCATTATTTACTTAGTGTGTTTATTGCTTTTGTTTTTAACATCTTTCTTATTGATTTGTTTTTTTTTCAAGACTTTCTTTGTGTAATATTCGTCCTCATCCTCGCTATTATCGTCACTATTATCGTCACTATTATCGTCACTATTATCGTTACTATTATCGTCAGTATCGCTACTATATGTTGACCTATTGTCGTCTGTGTCGTGTAACTCGTCAGTTTGATATACGTAGTAACCAATCATGCCACCACCGATAGCCAACAAAATACTTGCTAAAAAAAGACTGTGTGAATCGTTCATTCTTATATTATATTATATTTGTTGTGTTTATGTTGTTTAACTCGTTAATCTCAATAGGTTGTCTCCTAACCCTTTAGGTTTTAGACCATATAATCCATTATATAAGGGTGTCTTCCAGAACGAAATCCAGTTAGGTACCAACTCTACTGGTTCTATAATGCCTTCATCTTTATCAGGTGAATTATATAACAGTAAATACTTACCTATAATAACGTCCGACTCCATTACTTGTTTTGACGACATCCTCGTAAACCATTCATATTTAAGGCGGTTTAATAGGCTATCCCTCGGTATTAGTATTCCATATGTTTTAGGATATAAATTCAAATACTGGGTTGACATCAAATCTTCAATTAATATTGGTCTGTTGTCCACGTTTTTGACTCCTACGTTTTTACCATCAATCAAATGTATCGTCCCCTCACTAATGCGTTGCTTACACCATTTATCAAACTGACCTAAAAAGTTTACCTCCGCAGTATAGTCCGTGGATGTTACTCGTTGCATAAAATCTATTAAGTTTGAAACAGTCTTATTTTCTTTATTTGCACCACAAAAGGTCAGACTAGGGTAAAATTGTTGGGTAGTCGATGTTATATTACGGTCCACGGTCTCACATATAAACATATGGTCATTAGAAGTTCCATTTATGTATAGGTCATTTAAGTTCTTCATGCATAAGAATGACAGTGGACATATAAGTCCGCCATAAATATATAAAAGTCTCATCATTCCTAACTGTCTTATATTCTCTACAATTGGCTTGCTTATTAACGACATGTCTATATTCCAAGAAGGGATTAATCGTTTAAAAGTGCTGTCGTCAATTATTGAAATAGTAAAATCAGAACTACATTTGTTTATTATACTTTTAACTGTTAAATATAAATAAGGTTGGTTTAAATCCCACGAACTCCTAGAACCAAAACTCGACCATTTGCGAGAGTTATACTCAAACGGTACATGTATCCACAATATTGGCTTGTTACTCTTACTCAACTTTGTCCTCTCTAATAAAAACTGTTCTATGGCATTATTATTTTCCAGAGACTCGTCTTTCCTTCGTTTATCCTCGAATCTTTTATATAATGTTCCAACTACAATTAATAACATAAACAATATGATAATTTTTCTAAACGACTGCATTATTCTATAATATTATTATATATTTTATTTACTTACTTAATGCCTTTTGTAAATGATTTCCACATCGTTTAAAAAAATGATGTAAATCTAAAGGGTCGATACCAGTAATACTGTCGTCTGGGATTATAGTCAAATTGCCTTTTTTATAACACAACAAAACTGGAATCCCGTTTACCATTTGTTTACTCTTTAACAAGGAATATAAATCATACGATTCATCTACATCTAAATCACAACAAAGCACCTCAACGGGTGCCGTTGCAAAAAATCCATCAACTACTGGTTTTATTGTTTTACATGGACGACACCATGATGCACCAAGTTTAACAATTATTAACCCTGGATTATTAGCTAATAACTGCATGAACACTGTTCTATCTGGTATGTCGCTAATAACTTGTTTAGACATAATATACTCTACACATTTATTTTTATTGACAGATATTAAACTAAAGCAAGACAAATGTATTAAATACATACATATAATAAAAATATGTTTAATCTAGAATATACATGTTTTTATAATGATGATACCAAAATGTTTTCTGGCATTGACCTAGATTTTTTAACCGACGAGGAAGTAATGGAGATTAGAGATGTTATTTATAGAGAAGATTTGAAAAATTCGTTTGGTATTCAGGATTTTGACGAAGAACACATCGCTAATGAGATTGACGTGTTGTACTCTCAAATGTCAGATATAGTAGAACTACACCATATTCTAGATATTGTGGCAAGTAAACTAATGTCAACTGACAGATCAGTGGGGTTTTACTTATTATTTTCATATTCATATTTTCATTTGACGCATAAAATCATTCGGAAGTTTCTTATGAGTAATGAGGTCGACACACACGACATAAATAATCTAACCACTCTTGTTAACCAAAAATAATCTAGGATCTGCCAAACCACACCTACATACGAGATTTAATTTTTCACGTCTCTATCAAGTTCCCTAGATGGAACTCCACCCCGAACCCAACTCTTCGAGGCGACACCTTCTACACTATGCACTGGATTGGTGACTTTGTCTTTTATACTAGGCAGTAGTGGTGTATGATGATATTTGATGTAACTTTGTTCGGTAGTGTTGGTAATGCTTTTTTTGTTAGTAATGGTTTCTCCCTGTTGCAACTGAGACTCAACTATAGGATTTACTGAACCTCTACCTAAATACGGAATGGTCGCAAATGGGCGTTGAAATAAGTCTATTCGACATCTCGGATGAGTTTGAATAGTTCCTATTTGTAAATCAGATGATTGGTCGATATTACACCCACCTGCACCAACGTTAAACCCACCGTTATACATTATTCCAGGCTGAGTCGTAGCTAGGTCTATAGGTTTTTTCATAGTACAATCATCAGAAAAGAAATTTTGTAATGAATAGTTGCATGCCGTAACATTTTCTATTTCGTCTTGTGAGACACATGACGAATCTACACCAATACGAGACATCTTATCAAAAGTGTAGTTAGATGTGTAAGACATGTATATAATATATATAATATATTTTTATTATCTTATACTTACACTTAACTTAATGTACCTAAATGTGAAATACACAACAATTAATACACTTTTAAATATATGGATATCGAGCATTATCCTTCTCACGTTGTATGTTGTCTGCTGGACTGCTACCTTTAGCAGAAGGCATATCTCCATATAGAAAGGCGGCGTATGCCCCTTGGTCACTGGCAACACGCGTATTCGGTGTAGAATAAAATGACCTATTTGACTGGTCCAACGTAAATCTGTCCCACAAACTACCAAACAGTTGCTTATTTGTATTATTTATGCCACCGTTTAGAAACTGCACTGTTTTTTTTGTATCACGGGTTATATTTTCATCTACCTTGGGATTAAATGCTGGAGGTGCAGCTAATCTATTTGGGTCATCATTTATTTGTGTAAGCAATACATTGCTAAATGGGTTTTTTTTATTGCCTGGTTTAAAGTCAGACTTCAATACTGAGCTTAAAGATACTGCCTGGTTATTAACTATTTCCTTTATGTCGTCTTCCATATCAATCACATCAAATGATTCATTTATTGGGTTCTTATATTTGAATAAGACCCACATACCGACTAAAGTTACTATTGCTACAAGGAGTATTCTGACTGAACTAGTAACCATGTATCCTATAACAGAAATTACTATTATCAATCTGGTTATAGCGTTTAATTTTGAAGCATAACTCATTTCTGGGGTAGGATATAACTCAAAAATATAATCTGAATTTAATAAAATAAATGGATTGTTCGACCAAAACGGAACAGCATTCATTATATATATATAATCTTTAATTATTTTTTCTTTTTTTTCTTTTTATTTTGGGTATTGTCATTAGGTTTAAGATTCACGCTTGCGAATAAGTCGATCAGTTCTTGTTCCGATAATTCTGGCTTATAAGTTATTTTATCCATTACCTCTTTCATTTCGGCATCGACATTTGACGATTTATTCTTCTGCAATTTTGTTGGTTTTGTGACAGGTTTTGGGATGGACTTTTTGCCAATAAGAGTTTCAACCATAGATTGCATATCACCCATTCCTGCTAGCCCACCTAACCCACCTAACATATTCTCCATTCCTGGCATACCTTTCAAATTAGACATCATGTCTGTTATATCCCCCATCATATCTAGTTCCGATAATTCGCCAGATTTTACTTTATTTTCTATTTTATCGCCTAAACTATTCATTATTTTTAGGATCTTGCTAGGGTCCTTTAACAGATTTTTTAACATTTGTTGCATATCACCAGTATTATCTGGATCAGCATTTAGATCTTCTACAAAAGACGCTAACTCTTCTTTTGCTAACATACCGAACTTTGAGTTCAGTGCATTAGCCATAAATGAACTCATATCGGGATTAGAAGATGACGGAACACTAGAGGATGACGCACTAGAAGACGGATCACTAGAAGAACCTGCAGACGTGGCATCTATAGGGACAAATAAATCTTTCATTTTTAATAAGGTATCGTGGAATGTTTCCTCAAAAGTCTCTTTGTCAAAGGAATCAAATATTTCTTTGTTTGTTGCAACAATCGAAAAAACTAGAAGTTGAAGATACTTCCAGATTGTTGCACGCGTTTGGTCACTTATATCCAAATGCCACAAATGTTTAAAATGAATGTTCGGTAAGAATTCTGTATCGACTTCTGAATCTATTTTGAAAATATCCTCGTTCTTATTCAGAATATCCATAAATCTACAGGTCATTTTCTCGCTACAGAATGAAAATACCATTTTGGCACATCTTTCCAGTCCATGTTCGAATGCTATACGTCTTTCTTCCATTTCATCTATATATTTAAAATCATCTTCAGTTCTCCACCAGGTATTAATGATAGATGAATATTCTGGAAAAGTAGTGTGCAAATCTAAGGTAAAATCTGTCAATACTTTTACGAAATTCGCAGGCACTACAAAATCGGTTGTCATATATATTTAATATTCAATAAGTATTTAAACTACACTTTAAGTAAAAGTATATATAAACAAAATGAAATGAAGATTACCCATACACATAACCAATAACTATAATAATGAATATATCTTACGAGGATTATGTTAAAACGCAAACCAATTATGAATACAAATATTTTAGGGTTTCTTCACATGAATTAATGGACATTTTGGGATATGACTTATTGTTCTTCGAACTATACCGATTTGTAGCAACATATAGATACGAACTTGACCTACAAATTGCACTCAAACAAATAGATGGTGGTAAATTGGTAACTATTTGGATTGATGACGAATTTGTTAAGACACTTCAATCAAATACCAACAATCCTTGTAAGATGCTTTATCAGATTCAACAGGTTGAACTTAAAAAGACGGGTTATTATACTCATATTTAATCTGGCGAACTTGTCATATATTGTGAATATGACAAGTATGGTAAATAACAAAAGTGGATATTTATGAATAAATAATATGTATAACACACGTCAAAAATAATATGAATATACTTTTAACGCATTACATTACATCCATTTAGTTACATAATATTGAAATTTTTGACAGATTTTGCATATATTTCATTATGATTAATTGGTCGTCACTACTCATATTTCTAATGGGTTCTCTCAATCTATTAATAAATCCCATTATTTTATCGCTGTTGTCAGTTCCATTGATGTCTAAGGAATAGTCTTTGTCAACAAAGAAATCTATGCTGCCTGCCTCAATCTCCTGACTATATTTATCAATAATATAGGCTCTCCATATTTTTAAAATTAGTTTAGGGTTTACCTTTCTAATCTGTAATAGTGCGTTCTGTGCAGTTAGAATTTCTACGTCATCGGGAAATACCCTTAAAATGTCAGTTAGGAAATCGAAAAAAAGATCATTAAACACAGATACCATTGTTTTCATTATTCAAATAGTTATATATTGTTTAAATGCTTTACACTAAATATCAATATTTTTTTTCATAACATTTAACCAATCTCCATATATGGTTAATTTATCTCCAACCTTACCTCGCATATCTAACAAATTATTTTTTTAGAATAAGTCATGTATATTTCGATTTTACTGAGTTATTATTGCTTCTTGATAAATAATTTGGTCTTTCTTTTATTGTTTATTTTAAGCAATCTTATAAATATTTGTAGCACCATAAAGATTTTATTTTAAGTAGTTTAACGAATTAATATAAAATAAAATTGAAATCAAATAAACATAATTTATATTAGTATATTTAATAACATGTCATATTTAGTTGATAATCGCAGTAATTGGAAAAAAAATATCCCAGTTATGCTGATAGATGGCATGATAAATATTATATGTATACACATGATGGAATATGCAACGGCACATGTATAAATTGTCAATCTGTAACAGAACGGGGTAAGGGATGGAGAAATTGCAATTCGTGTTTTACACCTTTGGACATTTAAAACGCCGTTTTTATAAAATGTTTTTTAGAGTAAAAATAAAATGTTCATTACAAGTTTTATTACAAATTAATTCTATATACATATATTTTGCATTATTATCTAACTCATTTGATAGTTTTATCATATTATTTGATAAATTTTGATAAGTATATGTTTTTTTGTTTGGTTTTAAATTTAAATATAAATAATATATATTTACTTCAACATTGAGAACATTTTCAAACACTAATATATATTCTTTTTTATATTCGTTTAATCTAAAACAAACAGGAACATTTAATAAACATTTCATCTCATTTATAAAGTAAAATTCTAATAAGTTTTTGTTATACTTTTTTAAATTTAGTATAACTTCATTATCTTCTATTATTTGTAAATTACAATCATCAGTTGGTATATTTATTCTGTTTTTATGTCCACGAACAACTATATTTATTATGTCATTTGATGTCATACAATGTATTAAATCATCATTGTTATAACCATCAACCAAATTATATGGTTGATTATTGGTTTTTCTGTATAGTAATATATAAAATACAAATTTAATAATATTATTTTGAATATTTCTATTTAATGTATAATGATATATTAATCCAAAATCATTACAACTCATATAGTCTATTATTTTTTCATTTTGTTTACAACTAATTAACCAAGTATAGTCTAAATGTTCTAAAGCAGATATTTTTGATTTTTTGAACAATATATATTTTTCTGTTAATTTATTAAAATTAACATTATAATCACACATATTGTAAATATTAGCACAACATACAAATTTAGTTTGGTTGTTAATAAATCTATTTAATTTTGTAGTATCAATATTTAAAAATTCGTCTGTATCAACCAATAAGACTAAATTATTTGAACACATATTATATCCAATCATTCGTTTTTCTTCTTCAGTATCACAAATTACATATTTATATTTTATCTTAGAATATTTTTTAATTAAGTCATTTAGTTCATATGGTTTAGTTTGTTCATCATAAAATAAATTAATTTTTTTTAAAGTATCAATAGAATAAGAATACGGACCATCAATAATAATAAATTCATCAACTATATCATATAAATATTTTATAATATCTTCATAAAATTGTAAATCATAATATAAAATAGTGTATACACTTATTTTATTCATTTATATTACAAATGAAGAAAATATTAATTGTTGGATTTCCGCATTGCGGAACAACCATTTTGAGGAGTATCATAGGAAAATGTAGTAATGTAACAGAACAATTTTATGAAGAGTATGACCATTTGAATAATAATTGTATTTGTAATACAGAGTTTTATATAATGAAAACACCATTTACTGAAAAAAAAGTATTTTTCTAAAGATTATGATGATTTTATTAAAGTATTTATTATACGTAATCCCATATTTGTTTTTTCTTCAATTAACAAACGATTTTCTAATATATCATTACTATATTACTTATATATTATATTTAAGTATATTTTCATTACCCTTTTATGGGCGTTTGAAATGAGAAAAGGTGTAAATCTTCAAGGGTGTAAATGTTCAAACCATTATCTCTTGTTACTGGTAAACTCACCTAACTCGCTCATGCGTTGTTTTTGCAGCGACTCTATACTCACACTTGCAGGAACTTTGTTCGCATTTTTTTGAAGATTGGGGTCTTCGTCTGGTGGGGCTATGAGACCCATGTCATTATCCCCGTAGTTATTATAGTTATGCATTTGTCTCGTTCCACCATTACCAGCCGTACCTAGGTCCTTGTCACTTTGGTCGTAATAACTAAAACTGTCTGATGCGACTGCACCACTCAAACCACCAAAAGCCATCGGACCCTCATCCGTCAATGGCTCCATATTATTGAAAGTAGCTTCTGTTACCGCTACATCCTCACGTGGTTTTAAATGTGCGGTGATGTCATCCCCATATAACACATTATAACCCTGGGTTAATAAAAGCAACCCAGGCACTCTAGTTACATTTGATGGCATTATTATTTTTTGACCGTTATCTAATATGATAAACGTTTTTCCATCGTTGCTTTTCTCTCGGTTATCTATACATATAAAATGCATATCCTTTAAAATTGATTTACACTTCGATAGTGTTTCTAAAAGCTTTGCCGAATGTTGGCAATGATTGCTATAATATAAGATAGAACTCATATTATAACTAAATGAGATTTTACTACATTTCTAACTTATTAACAAGAAAAATGATTGTTTGCTATACTATTTAAATATATAACATAGCTAAGTTATAATGAACCCTAAGATTCAGTATACCTCCGAAAGTAACGACATTTTAAGGTTTACCTTAAGCGGGTGTGATGTCAGTTTAGCTAATGCTATTAGAAGAACCATTCTCTCGGATATTACACAACTTGTGTTTAAAACATCTGGATTAGACCAAACCAATGTTAGTATTTTAACTAATACAACCAACTTGAACAATGAAATATTAAAACAACGATTAAGTTGTATACCTATACACACAACACCTGGACAACCACTATATGATAACTATTCAGATTATATTATGGAGCTTAATGTCGAAAATACGACAGATACCATTCTCGTTGTAACTACAGAAGATTTTGTTATTAGAAACAAATCCACTAATGAGCTTATTACTAATACTCATGAAATTTTCCCACCAAATGTCCTTACTAACAGTTTTATTGATTTGGTTAGACTTAAACCCCAGTTATCGGACGAACTAACTGGGGAAAAAATACAGCTAAGTGCACTTTTTAGTTTAGGTACTGCTAAGGAAGACGGTATGTTTAATGTTGCGTCTACCATTTCTTACGGGTTTACAGTTGATGCACAAACCAATAAGACTGCATTGGTTCAAAAACAACTCGATTGGAAGAATGAAGGCAAAACTGACGAGATGATTGAGTTTGAAACCAAAAACTGGCAACTTTTAGACGGCATGCGTTTTACACTTTTAAATAGTTTTGATTTTATTATCGAAACTGTTGGGGTCTATACAAACCAGCAACTATTTACAAAAGCTTGTGACGTATTGGTTGAGAACCTTACCAAACTTTTGAACATAACTACAACTGACAAGTTGGACATTAAAGAGTCCAACAGCACGATGAACAACTGTTTTGATATTATTCTTCATAATCAAGATTACACTATTGGGAAAGTATTAGAGTATTTCATTTACAGCACCTTGTACCACGAAAATGTTGTCTCATTTTGTGGCTTTAAACTAATGCATCCACATGATGAGTTCGGGATTCTTCGAGTAGCTTACACCAAAAATATTGATAGAGATAACATCCACAGTAATCTTAGTGATATTATTCAATACGCCATCGTGTTCTTTACACGAACCAGGGATAGATTTTTAGAGGAAACTAACTAACTACCTTTAGTATTAAACACATATTTTTTTTGTTATTTTATTAAATGAATTCTGACCAAGTATAAAAAATTCTATTATAAATATAGAAACTAATGACAACCGCCAATAGTGTTCAACTAGAATTAGGAGACATCATACAGATTTTCGATAAAGATAATAACACCATTAACGGACAACAATTTATTATAGAATATATAGACCAAACCAAAGTCATATTTGTTAATATACAGACGGGCGAAAACCTACAGTATACAATTTCTACAAATGGAGTTTTAGGAAATGGTACCATTAACAAAATGGTCATTCTCAGTAGAGGAGAAGGGGGCTATGCATTACAACACAACTTCTTGCCTGGCACTTGGATTCAAATACACTTTATTAACCAAAATACCGTTATTACAGGCAAAATAGACAGTATTGAAGATGATATGATTACTATCAATACAGCACACAACGGCACTATATATTTGGATTTTGAATATAAGGGTATTCCCAAGAACTTGGACATTTCTAATATTTTTATTATAGACGAACCAGAACCAGAACCAGAACAAGAACAAGAACAGGAATTCGCAGTTGTAGACGAAGTACCCGACGACACCGCAGAAGGTGACGTGCCACAAGGTGAAGAAGGCAGTGTAGCAGTTAAACCAATTTTAACTAACGACCAGTTGTCGAGACGTATTTCTAACGCAAACAACAACCAAATCGTTTTTGGTGACGAGTTATTAGAACCAGTTGTTCAATTTGTTGAGGTATCCGCTAGGTTTAAACGATTTAACATAGAGGTACAAGTCACTGACATGTTAGATTCTATTCTATCAACTATTCCAACCTCCCAAAGAACACGTAAAGTACTAAACAACATTCACATCACCCTCGAACGATTTCAACAGTTAAGAACCGCATTCTCCAAGTTTGACGAATATGGGACTATTGAGAATGCTATCAGATACGAAGCTGGATATAAACCCCTAACACATTATTTTAAACACTTTAATACAAATCTTTATTGGATTTTACCTGTTGTTCAAAACATCAAAAAAATATATAATACCAAAAACGACGACGAACAACTTGATTGGATTCCCGTACATTTATCCGAAAATTTACCAGAAATCGTACAACTTATTGCTGCTTATACAGATAATAACCTACAAACCGATTTTAATAACTATAACACATTATATAACGAACTAAACCCATTTTTTACTCCATTCGAGACAAATGATACCGAAGACTTTGTATTACGACAAATTCCTACTGGGTCTAACTTAAATGTTATTATTGATAACTTGCACGATTTCACCTCTTCAGTATATAAAGCGAAACAACAAGTTACTACTCACAAATTTGTTATGGGAAGATATATTTTAGGAGATACTAAGCTCGATACTATTCTTAACACCAACTCACGACTTATTACTGAACGCGTACAAATGACTCCGCCAGATTTAATGAACATTACATCTATTGTTACCCTACCCGAGCCTGCCATTCGATTCTCTAAAGTAAATTTACCTAACAGCACTTTATTAGAAAAGGTCAACTTAAATAATGGATTTTTAGATTATTGGCAGTTGTTGAATAATCAAACCAAGACCCTACATAATGTACCCGTTAATACCACTACTAATATTGAATACACCGACACTAACTTCGCAAACAATATTAAACATTTCACATTAGACGTAGACGAACAGAGACTTCACCCACATACTTCAGAGGAAATTTATTACAAGTTTATTAACACTATCATACCCAGAACACGTGAGTTGTTCGGACTTATGAAGAAAAATATTACCGGCAAATTATCCGTTGTAGGCGTTGTTACTTATTTAGAACCATTCCTCATTTATTCAGATAATATTACATTCATGCAGTATAACGATATTGTGAAATTTATCCAGACACAGATTGATGCCTACCTTGTACGTGTTAAGGAAGACGACATGCGATTCAGAGATTTACGCAAAATCAAACCGACAGAAGTTGAGTACAGTAAAAAATTATCACTTTTGTATAATGTTTCTGGTTTTGACGCTACTCTACAGTCTAAATTCCTCAATCATTACGCTATAGTTGATTATAAGAACTTTACTAACAGTGAGCTTTTACACAGATTCTCACAAACCGATGGCATGTCATTTTATACATCTCAGTTATCTGTTAAGAATTCTATGTTAAACTATTCTACAATCTATGATACATTGCTTAACGACCAAACTAATCTCACAAATAAGGTTAAGGACTTTCCACCGGGAACATGTGAAGATATTGTTATCGCCAAAATATACTTTACTCAGCAAGAGGTTAGTGATGATGATAATATTACCATTGACTTTGATACACAGTATGACAAAACCGACTACACTATGCTTAATAAATATGACGCACAACTGTTGCAAATGTCACCCGAAAACTTTATTTCATTTTTGGAAAACGAACTCCAACAGAAACTACATATTACCCAATCAGAGGCGCTATATTTGACGACCACGTTGATTAGTGGTAAAAAAATAGTGCAAGATGGACAATATGCTATTCTAACGGAGTTATATCAAGACCCCATTTATTTTAAGCGAAGAGCCAACAAATGGCACGCTACCCAGTTGCCAAATGATTCTAAGGACTTTTTAAACGAGACATCCACTTTATGTAATTCTCAACCTCAGTGCATGAATGAAACCGATAAACAGGGTGCGGACAACTGCGATTCTATTCAGTTTATTAATGCTACTCAACAAAAAGACTTTATTGCTAATGTTGTTGACGAATTTGACATTAAATATCAGATTTCTGACCAGTTGCGACAACAAGAACTTCAAACTGACAACAACCATTACGCTTATACGTTAAACAAACTTCTAGATATTACTGCATATAACATGCTTAAGTACAATAATTTTAAACACTCATTAGGTGCCAAATCACTTTTAGACGAGTCAGATACAGTCACATCTCCAAACACAAAACTGTTAAATCTTATTCTTAAACAGGTCGACTTTGTCAAAAAACAAGGCGACCTTGTACGCTTCGTACGAACCTTTACCAGACCAGCGTATACCGCCAAGAAACACATTGAGGATGATGATTTACCACCATCACCAGATAATTCTCCTCCGCCTCTCGATACACCTCCTATAGATACAGATAAGTCGCCTCCATATTCACCTACAGATACAGATAAGTCGCCTCCATATTCACCTACAGACACAGATAATATTTCACCCACCCACTCAAGTAAAGACACAGAGTCGCCATATTGGCTTTATTGTATCGTGACAGATGTACCACTACTTCCTAAGTTTAGAAGCGACATGTCCACCGAGTATGTGACTAATCCATCTAATTATAACGTTTTTGTAGAGTCATTAATCGCTAGGTTCGGGGTTAAGAGCGATGACGGAGACCTATGGACAGATAAAAATAGTGGTTGGACTATACAGAGATTAGAGGATACTAATGAAGAGGAGTACGATGGTGGAATTAATAGAGGACCTATCGCTAATGTTCAACAACCTTCTCTTAGTGTGTATAACCATAAAGATAAATATCCTAAAATGATACTCAACATTACTAAGTCCATATCTAGCGCTATGGGAATTAAACTTGACGCACAGCAAGACTTTATTGTTACTTGTGTTATGTTATCATTGAATACGTCCCTGCCTGACGAAACTACATTTAACCAACTTATTAAAACTAAGGAAGTTTCTAAATCCAAACCTACCACTTATAACGATTATTATAATAGTGCCCTATTATTTAACACATTAGGGATGATATTGATCGCTATACAAACATCTATTCCATCAATTAAAACCAAAATTACCCTTCCAGGCTGCAAACGTTCATTTGAAGGATATCCTTTTAATGGAGTTGGGGACTACAGCAGTTTAGAATATTTAACCTGCGTTGCCCAGGCTAATGGAACTAATGGCGAACCATGGAACGTATTAAAAAGAAAAGGCAAAAAAATTACCGAATTTCTCTCTTCTAAGATTTCTGACGCTATTAACAAGACATTGTTGAACCTACCAGATGTCCAACTACATTTTTCTGCCAAAGAGACATATGTTAGAACTATTATTGACAATAATACCCATATACCAGATGAACATAGTTTAGCTAACTGGATTAATTTCCTACCACCTCTGGTGCCTTTTAAAATTCGAACACCATCAAACATTTCTGCTGACTTTAAAGCCAAACTTAAAAGAAGTCTAAAAGAAGACACGAATAATGACACTCAAGACACACTATTGAATATTGTTAGATCTAAAATTATGCTTTTCTCACTAGCTATTCAAGAGACCATCGCAACCATTGTCAAGAAAGAGGCATTAATGCTTTTTAAAGGAAACACCGAACCATACTTAGAAAATGCATGTTGTGTATCTACTGGACAAACTATCACATATTTCACAGATAAAGATTCGCACATTTTGGAATATAATGAAATCGTTCTGTCACTTACTAGTTTGTTACAAGATGTTACATCGATTACTAAATCTCCATTGTTTTATAGTAATGTTAAGACTAAGAACATTTATCCACCAATCTCAAACCAGTTTGATGAGAAGATTATATACTATTCTTTTATTCATTTTTGCAAATTTAGATCCACTATGCTTATTCCCGAGTATTTACTTCCGTTATGCAGTTCCAAACCAGACAACTTATTCAACTATGATGACTCATTGGACCAAATGATTATCAGATTGAAAAAACAAGGACAACAATATGATACGGATACATTTCTCAGATTAATTCAGTTCGTGTCTAGACGACACCTCATGCACACCAATTTTAATAACACTACATCATCCACTATCACTACATTTAAAAAAGTTATACAGAGCATTACAGAAAATGAAACCGACAACACCCTTATGACGTTACTCACTAATTTGCTTGATACATATGACCCAGTCACTAGTATTGAGACCAATGAAGCTAAGGAACTTCTTAACTATATTATGACACAAAATTCACTAATGACGGAACACATTATCAAGTTTTTAACTACTCATGTAGGGAATACTTCAAAAAAAACACTTCATACAACAAGCAAAACCATTCGAGAGATATCCAACTGGACCACTAATGATACTATGTATAAGAATATCAATTTTTACAAGACATTTATTCAATACTTTGCAAAAACATTGCCCACCAGCATTGCTAATCAAGTTTCTCACGACTTACGCCTACCATCATATTTAGGCTTATCGGCGCAACATAAACTATCACTTACTACTGTCAATAACAACTATTACGCACCCTTTAAACCACTATATGGCGACAAAATCATTAACCACATTTGTCGTCGGATACCAACTGTATGTAAAGAAATTATTCAGCTATCCGTATTTACACCAGCATTTACTAGCTTTGATAACAGAGTACCTATATTTGATGAGACCACCGCATACGAGTTACACCAATATTACCTGCTTAAAGTTATTCACTCATATATACTCTTAACCGATGACCAAAGAATGCACAATATCGAAGTTGACGTTGACCAAGCTGCTGACGGTATTGACGTTCCTAACGTTGTTGACGTGGATTCTTCTAAAGTCGTCAAGGATACAGTCGCTAAAATGTTATTCATATTGATCAATCTGTTTACTAAGGAAAAAAACACTATTAACGTTACACACGCAGACATACAACAGAAGGTGTTTAGCTCTAAACAAGTCGAAAAACACGCATTTACTGACCGTCTAAAGAATTTAACAGATGAAGAGAGAGAAGCCGACACTGTTTTAAAGATTAATAAGTTAGGACCCTGGGCGGTAGGTTCTACCAAGGGCTTTACCTCATATGACGGAGACAACTACGACAGGGAACTTGAATTTCAACAAAATATGAGGACCAATGAGCGAAACAATACGCGAGAAAATGAAGATGGCTTTTACGACGCTGAAGAACAAGCACAAAACGAACAAGAAAATAACGATGTTCTAGATGAAGATAATGCTAATCCAGCGGATGGGGACGGAAATGGGGGAGATGACGGCGATGATTGATTAACAGAAAATAGTATAGATTCTATTTTTTTTTAAGTGTCACAATATATATAAAACTCATGTATAGACGATATATAAGAGAAAATGTTACTTTAACTGCTACCATACTATTTATTATTATTTTCTACATTATTCAACTTGCCAAACCCCACTTTATTTACAATAAAGATGGCAGTTTGAGACAGTTTGGGATTGGATATAAAAACAAGACTATTTTCCCAGTATGGCTATTATCCATCATTTTAGGCATTATATGTTATTTAGCGGTTAATTGCTATATTAAGTTTAATTTATAATTATCTATGCTTTAGATGGATTTTTTTGAACTGGTACAGTTTTAGGTTTCATAAGATTTAACTTCATTCACTTCTTCTGGGTCTAAATCTATATTTACTTCGTTGTAATAAGGTAGGTCCACCGATTGCATTAATGTACATGTATTTGTGTCGTTAACAACGGTTGATTGGCTAAATGCTGCATCCATTATCTGTCTATTTAGGCTTATGAGTTCATCTTTATAAACTTCAACAGCGTTTGTAATATGCTGTATGTCTTGGGTTTTATTAAACTCTTCCACATGAGATTTAATTTTAACAATCAGTGATTCACGTTCAAGGGTCAATCTGGTAATGACTTCCTTCTTTGCAGAAGTTTTAATGCGTCTTTTTCCGATAATATGAGCAGTATATTCGCTCTCCTCAGATATGAGTTCCTGGTCACGACTATACATCCATGCTTTGGGAACTATTCTGGTGTATCCAAAAAGGAGTAAGTTCTTCACTTCAATGATTTTGTTTTTGTAAAGATTAATTCGATCCGCCGAAGTTTTCAGCATCTTCTCCTGTGTAGTGACATTCATAAGTTTAATTTCTATATTTAAGGTACATGGTTTCTTAGTGTGTCCGCAAACGGCACTTAATGTTTTGGTGTCTGGACCAGGTTCAATAGAGAAAATGGTCCCGCCGTTTTTGGCACACTTAATGCATTTAGGTAAGGTCCGATACATTGCACGTTTTTGTTTCATGCTTAATAATGGGTGGTTGTCCATTACCTTTTTTCGTGCGGCATTATTAATCTCTTCATATTTAGATTTCAGTTGATAATATTTGTTCAATGCTTCTTCTACCGTAGCATGGATAGGTTGGTGATTGTCGTTGTCGTTGTCGTTGTCGGTGTCGTTGTCGTTGTCGCTGTCGATGAAGTCGTTGACGTTGTCCATTTAATATATGTAATATATATTTATCTATATCTTTGTATGTATTTTGTTTACTGTCTTTTCCCAAACTCATTATCCCAGTTAGGCAAGCCAGTAATTAATGCCTGATGTGCCTCTTTCTTGGCAACTTGGAAGTCGTGAATAGTAGATAATAAAAACTCATGTTTAGCTTGTTCTTTAATCTGAATCTCGACCGGGGTGAGCTTTCCTTTAAATTTTACATAAAGCACAAGTCCAAGAATAATAATAAGTAAAAAAAAGAGTCCAATGTTAAACAAAATATTTTGCCACGTAACCTTGAAATCTCTACATTGTCTTAATGTAGATTCTAAAAATGAGGTAACGCCAGGTTCTGTAAGAATTGGTTTAGTGTAGTCCATATAAATTACGATTAAAAAATTAAAAATAATTTATACATATAGTAAATAATGAGTGGCTCTTATCTGAATATTATTTTCTTTATAGTTGCAACAATAGTCTATTATTTAAAAATAAAACCGCCCTTGTCATTAGATATAATAAGTAGTCCAGATAAGTTAAAAACTTACACAAGTAGTGGATATGTAAGTTTAGCTATATTTGTATTGTTGGTGATATTTTCGCAGGTGATACTAAATATCTCAAACATTACTGCGAGTTGTGGAGGCAGTATAAGTGAAAACATAGGAGCTGCTGGGTTAATGACCTTTTTCCCGTGGGTCTTAATGTTTGGGGTGCTTGTTATAGTTTTAACATTATATCCTGGATTTAAAAGTGCTTTTTCTGATGTGATAGGTTACTTTTATGTATCAAGTACGGCGAATACGATTCTTGCGGAGTTGTTAGTTGATAAAGATATTCAGCAAAAGTTGGACGTAGATACTACATCAACCGTTGCGGAAAAGAGTGCTATGCAAGATGCGGCAGAAGCAATTATTAAGATTTGTGGTAATTCGTCTATAATAATTAATCAAATGGTGCCGTTAAATTTTGTTAAATATTGGAATATTTTAAAGCCATTAATGAAACCAATGTATCAGAAGGATTCAGATGAGACGACATCCATCAAAACGAAACTATTTGACTTGGTCGTAACACGGGATAATATAGGGGAAGCCATGTGGTTTACTTATACTGGTATTCTTATTGTGTCATTAATACAGTTAAATATTGCTAATCGTGGATGTGTGTCAAGTGCGGCTACCATGGAGAAAAACTATCAAGTTTTCTTAGATGATGAAAATAAGGCTCAGAAAGAGAGAGATGACTCGACGAACCAAGTGTTTACTATGTCGTAATGTGGGTATGAATCAAACATGCGAGTAATGATAAGTTTCCTAAAAAACAAATTGTTATTAACGGCATATAAATAATATAATAAAAAAAATAACCTTTTTTTTTATTAATGTCTATCCCATATTGGGTTATTTATTGAAATATGATGTCTAGGTATTAGTGCAGCATCGTTATTTTGATTATAACATTTAGTACTATTTATAATGATATTATTAATATCAACTTCAACTTCTTTTGAAGTAAAAAGTCTAAACCTATTTTTATTTATAAAAGGTATTAGAAAACATAAATATAAAATGTTTGACATTTTATATTTATATTTTATTTTATATTTCAAAATACATGAATGTTTAAAGTTGAAGTGTTCTAACAGTAATGCTAATCCGCGGTTCTTGGACCTTTTTCATTGCAGGCAACGAATGCTTGTAGTTCTTTTGCGTATGTTCTTTCATAATAATCAATGAATTGTGATGAAGGACTAAATCATGAATTTCTTTTGTTTTTTTGTTCTGAAATTTGAATTTGCGTTCTGCACCATATGAAAATCCAAATACTTCTCCAACTAGTCCTTTTTGGTCGTCGCTATGATAACCTATGTATTTTGTTCCATCTGCATACCAGTTGACCAATATAGAATTTCCATATTGAAGAAATGGCTCTAAACATGGCGGCAACACATCGTTACTTATATTAGGCTGTCCTGCAAAAGCATATGATACACCATAAACCGCATAATGCCTTGGAACATCGATTGTTTTACCGAAGATTTTACATTGCTGTGGCACAGTTGGGCGCATTTGCCATATCTCATCAAAATTTATTTCTATCGGCGATTTTTTTATAAAGGTATAAATGCCATTGTCTTCAACTACTTCTTCGATTTCTATCGACATTTTTGTTATTTTAAGTTGCTTAAATACATAACATTTTTTTCATTTTTATTTTTGATTTAAATACACTACAATTGACTTTTTCGTAATTTTTCGTATTATTTATATTTAATTTTTAATTTATATGTGTAACTTATATGATATTCAACTATATTTCATTGACTGTGTTTTTAACCAGTTTTGCTATAGGTGTTTTTTTTATTTATATTTTAGGACCAGAAATGAAAACTATTTATATTTATCCTTCACCTGAAAATGTAGATAAAGTATTATTTAAAGATAAAGCCGACAACTGTTTTTACTTTGAAGAACAGGAAGTAGACTGCCCAAAAGACACTACTTTAATCTCTCAAATACCTATACAATAACCCACTACTCATACCCTAATACTTTTAGAAATATAACAGTATTATTTCACTGTATATATTTATATACGCATTATATTATATGGGGCTTCATTTGGCGAAATTTGTAAATAGTACTACTGGCAAATTTATCATGTCTATTCTTCTAGGCTTTGGGCTTGCATCTGTTTTTAGAACTGTCTGTAAAAATCGGAACTGTCTTACTTTCAGTGCCGCACCTTTAGACACATTTTCAGAAAACATTTATAAACACGGAAATAAATGTTATAAATATGTACCTCATGCAACCAAATGCACTAAAGACAAAAAAATAATACCATTTTTTACTCAGGACATTACATAAGTACTCTGATTGTTCTCTCTTCTCCTTCCTTATAAAGAGAGAAAGGACTAAATACAATTCGTAATATTGTTATTTTTTTATTCATTTCATTGATAAAGGTATGAGTGATAATACTACAGACATTAACGCATTGTTCGCTGCGGCGGCTACTGCTTCTGCTAATACTTCGGCATCGTCTAATATTAATACACCAGCTAATGCTAATCCACAGGGACCACCGGGTAATGCTACACCAGGTATCAACTTAGATAACGCAACCATTAACCAAATCGTAAGTGGGATACAAAAAGCAGGCAAAAGTGGTGCTACACAACTTCAAAGCCGTGATATACCAATGAATCCATCCACCATTACTAATGACCCATATATACAACCTCATTATGTACCACAACCCGAGCGACATACTGATTATCTTGAAGACCATTCACATACACAAGATATGATTTCCAAATATAATTCAAACAGTAAGAACATCCATTTTACAGACGACATATATAATGAACTTAAGCTTCCTTTTTTATTAGCCGCTCTATTCTTCTTATTTCAACTCGATTTTCTAAGAACAAAACTCTACAAACATCTTCCATTTTTATTTAATGATGACGGCAACATTCACTTTAATGGACGTATGTTTAACAGTGCACTGTTTGGCTTCGTTTTCTTTGCTTTAAGGAGATTAATTGACGTATTTAGCACGTTTTAGTTGGTTATTTTCTTTCGTTTTCTAGTTTTTCCATAAATTAAACTCTGCATACTCTTCGAAAACATACCACTCTTCGTGTTACTCTTCGTTTTACTCTTCGTGTTACTCTTCGTCTTACTCTTCGTCTTACTTTGGGTCGTCTTGTTCTTAGTCGTCTCAGACGACGTTTTACCATCTTCAGGCTTATAATTTAAAAACCATTCTTTAAATTCTTTACTATTTCGATTATTTTTTAACTCCTTAAATTTTTTGCTTTTGTTTGCCCTCATCTCTTCTACAGATTCTTGGTGTCCAAAACAGGTTATACTAAACCTTCTTAATAGACCCTTCTGAGACAATCTATTTTTTTGCTGTACTTCAAATAGAAACTGTGACATACATAAAATTCTATCCGCAAAATACTTGTAATAATCGCGATCAGTATATAAAAATGCTAGGTAAAAGCTTAACATCGTATCTATGGTCGCTATTTTCACTTTTCTCCCATGTATGCTGATTACATTATAGCTGTGACACGCTATCGGTTTATAAATAAATGCTACTGTGTCATCTCCAATTTTTACTTCATAATGTATAGGTACGATGTCTCCTACCGCTTCCCTCTTATGAGTTGTTACATTTGTTATGTCAATATCTTTCAACCTTTCCTTTACTATTTGGGCAGTTGTCTCTGGATCCTTAGAGAGAACTTCAAAATCTGCTACATTTTGTAGTTCTCGTCTTAACTTTGATGGCATATATTGCGAATATTGCGAAATCGCATATCCACCGAAAAAAATCACTCCTTGATTTGTGAAAGTGGTTTCTACATTTTTAAATATTTTGTCTGTGTTATCATCATTCACCGATGACATTTCTCGTTGAAAGTCTATTTGTTTACAGTTCGACGATTTTAAAGGGAAATTTTTATTGAGTAACATTAAACGTTTTAACACTTTCTCCCAACGACTTATATCACCAGCTGGTCGTGACAACTCTAAATACATAGACATTCTTAAAAAATTTGGTGGGGCATACGAAATACCCGCAACCTTTATTGAATCCTTCTTTAATGTATTAAAAATCTCCTTATTTATAAAACTTATGTCAGCTACAGGTATGTAGTTTACAAACACTTTATATGTTCCATGATGTTGTCCAGATTTTGCCTCTACATCCGTAAATCCTCTCTTGTAGTAAATGTCGGCTAATTTTATTGCATCGTCCAAAGCATTAGGCGAATAAAAATCATAGTCCGGGATTTCTACATCTTTATTATAAAACTGATCCGATTGGGGCAAAATATTATTTATTGCCGTACCACCATAACAAATCAAACTCTGTTCTTTTATAAAATCTTCTACTATAGTCATTATCTTTGAAATCTCGGGCGAATTTACGTTTCGACGTGAAATCTTTTCGTCTGCTTTATCGACAGCTATTCGTAAAATGGCTAACTCACATTCTTCAAAGGATACTCCTTTACACTGTGATTTTTGACGTTTCATTTATTATATAGGCATTCATTTTAATATATCATTTTATAAGTTATATTTACCTTATTTGAAGCTTATCCTTTTCGACTATTATTTCTTTTATTATATTTCTTATTATTTTATTTTCTTTTTCGTCATCATTATCGCCCTTGCCTCCCATTGTCTCAATAAGCAGTTTGTTATATATGTCTGACACTTTTGACGAACTATTATTATAGTTCGGGTTTTTCTCCTTGAACTCATTTAGTAGTCTTGAATTATTATGCGATATACATTTTATAGCCTTTCGTACTTTCGGGTTTCCATTTTCCTCCTTATCCCATTTATCCGAATCTTTTATGTACATCACTTCTCTCTTAACATCAGTACAATGAATTGGACGACTTGTTATATCCATGTCTTTTAAGTTCTTTAAAATTATATTTGATATACCGTTTACATAACCTATTTCACCCATCTTTTCCAAATCGGATAACTGGAGTTGTAAATTGTTTACAAAATCACTTATATTCATTGCATTTTTACATGTATCGTTCAAGAAGAAATTTAGATTAAATGTTTTATTATTACTATTATTATTTTGTACTATTCCCTTTTCCAGTACAGACATCATTTTGTTCTGGGTTTCCAACATCATTGTTTTTAAGTCACTATTTTCTTTTATGAGAGTCATTATTAGTTCTTTCTCTTGCACATTTTTCTCTCTTAGAATGCGATTTACCATATTTAAGTGTTTCGGAGTTGTCAAATGTTTGGTATAGTCACGTTTTTGAGACGTTGTGTAGTCACATGTCGTACATACCAATGAATGTGTTTTCTTCGGCGAGGCTTCACTACATGCACGACTTATGTGTTTATTGGTTGTCAAATGTTTTCTATAATCATGTTTTACACATGTTGAATAATCACAACATGTACAAGTAAATTTTTTTAATGAACTCATATAGTATATGACTTCAAAAACTTTCTAAATTATTATACGAAATATGACTTTTTGGGACTTCTCATATTTTTACTTTTACTAGGTAAAAATAAACTAGATATTTATAAGTATTCTTACCTTATATGCTATTAATACCTACCAACATGTCTAAAATTATGACTTTTTGATGTATTTTTTGGGACTTTGTCATAATTTTCACAATATGCAAACAAACTACAATTCGTCTTCGACATTTTGCACTGCAAACTTGATAACCAAACGTGTTGCCGACAAACATATGACTTTTCGATGTATTTTTTGGGACTTTTTTAAGAAATGTCCAAAAATAAGAAATGACCAAAACCTACAAATTTTAAAAAGTATCGTAACAAAACGTTTTTTTTATGAAAAATCGGGAGACCATAAGAATTTTTATGGTCTCACGAACATTTTTTTCCAACATTATTTTCTAAAACTCAAAATTGGACATTATTTTTGTCCAAAAATCAAAACCTAAAACACTTTAC
>TARA_B110000971_G_scaffold204514_1_pt1 | contig 41280 bp, 36 predicted proteins | sample TARA_B110000971 | Tara Oceans TARA_B110000971 (sample SAMEA4397842) | marine metagenome | biome: Polar Biome; feature: [SRF] surface water layer (ENVO:00010504); material: water (ENVO:00002006), including particulate matter (ENVO:01000060) such as... | depth 5 m | reverse complement strand
CTTGGCGCGAAAGGCCGAAAAGATTCACGAGATTTAATTTTAATATTAATAATATCTTTAATATTGGCAATGGTAGGATTAGCTAAAATAGATCTATTTCCAAGTGCCCTAGGACCAAATTCCATTCTCCCTTGATGCCAAGCAACAACTAAACCATCACTCAAACAAGCTGCTACTTCTTTTAAGAGATTTTCAGTGTTTGTAAATTTTACACTTTCATAGTCACTTGCTATGTTTGAGAAATTTTCATAAATATTTTTTGAAATTTCTTCATCTGTTTCTTCCGTACCTAAATACAAAGTGGAATAACTTTTTTTTTTGTAGTTTTTATTAAAATTAAAATTTGTATATAGCGCAGATCCTAGTGCTCCACCTGCATCACCTGAATTCGGATAGATATTTATTGTTTCAAAATCATTTTTTTCTCCAATGGATTTGTTATTTAATGCATTAAATGCACAGCCACCTGATAAAAATAAGTTTTTATGATTAGTTTTTTTTTTGAAATAATAAATAATTTCTTGAAATATGTTTTGAAAGAGTGCTTGGGTAGACCTTGCAATATCTTTATGTTTTTGTGATATTTCTTGATTTGGAGACCTCGGTGCTCCTAAAATATCTATCAACTTGGATGAGAACAAATCATCAAAAACAGGGTAACCATCTGGAAAGTCAAAACTAAATCCAATTTTATGATGAGTAAAATATTTCAAATCTAATTTAAATTCTCCATTATTAAAACTGCAAATTTTTTTTAATTTTTCTAAATAAGTTGGTTCTCCAAATGCAGCTAGACCCATAATTTTATATTCGTCCCCATAATTCTTAAAACCCAAATATTGAGTGAGTGCTTGATATAAAATTCCTAATGAATGTGGAAACTTTGTAGTGTTTATTTTTTTAAATACACCATTATTTACATCATGAACTTCTATAGTAGAAAAATCACCAGCCGCATCAAAAGAAACTGACAAACCTTGATCTATATCTGAATGAAAAACAGAAGCACTAGCATGGGAAATGTGATGAGGTATATATTTTATTTTTATAGGCTTGGTGTTGCCAAAATAATTATACAGTGATTGATTTATATTCCATTTTTTTTTAAGTCGTCCTATTCTTCTGGTAAATGATAAAGTTTTTGAAAAATTACTAAATACATAAAAAAACTTATAATTTAAATTATAATATGGATTGGTATTAACTGAAATGTAGTCTAAATCCTCTAATTTTAAATTACCTTTTTTAAGGCAAAAATCCAAAGATTGCACTGGAAAACCTGAAAAATGTTTTATTCTTGTAAATCTTTCTTCTTCGGCTGCTGCTATTACCTCATTATCTTTTATCAACACAGCTGCTGTATCAGCATGAAAGAAATTTAAACCAACTATATTCATAGTGCTTATTTTTTACTAGAAAAAAAATTAACCACAAGGAAATAGATTAAAATATTAAATAACATAGATAAAATTAATAAATAACTTTGAGATGGTAAATAACCAAAATGTATTAATCTATAAGCTATAACTTGACCTATCAAAGCTGCAAAAATTATATTTTGATCTGAAAATTTATAGGCAATAATTTCAAAAACAGCACAAAAGGAATAAAACATTAACATAAAAATTATTAGCAAAATATAAGAGCCTGAGTAGAATGAAAAAGCAACAAAGCCTGGAAGTATTATACCATAAAGATCAGAACTATAATTAATATTGTAATGTTTAGTTAATCCAAGAAATTCTCTTTCATAAAAAGAATAGCTTTGACTGTCAAATTTTTCTTTTAAAGAATTTTTTGTTATTTCGATATTTAACATTGGATGACTCACAACTGACAGAACAGAATCAATACCAATCCATCTATTAGCAAATAAATACCAAAAACTATGAAGGATTGGAGCATTTGAGAAAAGTTTTTTTTCTTTTAATAATAATTTATTTTTTTTTATTTTTAATTCATTTGTTTCTTTGTTCAGTTTTTTTTGTATTTCAAAAACTTGACGTTCATCATAAAATTTTTCACGATTATTTTGAGAATTGGTAACATTTTTATCAATATACTCTTGTGAATAAATGGCCTTTCTCTCTATATTAACAATATAAATAGAAATAAAAAATGAAAATAACGAAAATATAATTAACATAATTATTTTTTGTAATTTTAATTCCTCCTTATTTAGAAAAAATAATTTTTTAATACCCAGTATTAAAGATACTTGATTAAAAATCATTGCCCTACTTAAAAAACCACTATAGGTGATTAAACCTTCAATAGAGCTTAAAAGAAAAACTATAAGGATACTTTTTTTTATTTTAATTTCATAAAATAAAATAAAAGCTGAAACTGAAGCAAAACCAAAAATTGTTAACCATTTGAATAATCCAAGAATAAAAAAATTTAATTCTAGATGGCTAACTAAACCTTTTCTATAAATATTAAATTCATAATTTAATATTGATAGAAGTGAAAATGAAATAAAAAATATAAAAAAAATTAATTTTCTTTTTTTTTTATAAAACTCTACAATTTTTGTATTTCCATTCTTTTTATTATAAAATTTATAATAAAATAAGTTTGACCGTAAATATGAAAAAAATATCAAAGAAGTAACAGCTACTATTACAACAATTAATCCTTTATCATAAAGACTTTGGGAATAATCAAATCTACCTACACTATCTCTAAAATGGCCAGTAAAAATTATTGTATATAATAACTTGAACCAAAAACCTAGCCATATAAATCCAGAGACAATCTTTTCAAAAAACATTCCTTTATATTGATATGATTTAATTACGAAAAAATTAATAACAAAACCATAAACAAAAAAAATAATCTTATTTCCAATATAATGTTGCACTCCTAGAAAAGAAATAATCACATTAAAAATTATAAAGTATGATGTTAAATTAAATATTTTTTTCATTATTTCTATTATTAATTAAATAGGAAAATATAACAAACGCTAACAGTATCCAGAAAAAACTCCCATACCACGAAGAAAAAAATGCTCCTGTTGGTCTTATTGGAAATAAATAAGATAAAAAAATTGAAAATGTTCCATGACTTAGATAGTTAAAATTATTGTTTTTTTTAGAAAAATTTTTTAATATTCTAAAAACCAAGCATGAGAAAATTATAAAAAAAATAATACCAGTTTCTGAAATTATTTCTAAAATGTAATGGTGAGGGTGAGTAGTACAACCACTTACTATATAATCAAGCCTACTTATCATAAAATCTAGGGGGTGGTCTCCAGTTTGTTCAAATTTTGTACGATGTAACTCATAATCTTTACAAACATTTCTAAAACTTCTAATTCCATGTCCAAATAAGGGTTTATCTTTAATCATCATTATTGCCACTGTATAATGCTTTCCCCAATCAGTCTTTTTAAAACTTTCATAAATATTTCCATTCCAAGATGACCAGCGTTTAATATCTGCAAATCTTTCCTTGGTAGTTGGCATTAAAGATACAAAACCAATGAGCAAAGCAATAATAAAAAATAATTGAAAAATTTTTTTTTTATTAAGTTTGTTATCAAATATTAAAAAATAGATGAAAAAAAATATGCTCATAATTATTGAACTTCTTTCTCCAGTTAATATTACAAATAAAAAATTAATAATTAAAAACGTTATTAAAAATAAATTTTTTTTAGATAGGTTGTTTAAATGAAAAAATAATAAAATTGATAAAAAACCCATACTAGAAAGGTAAAAACCAGGAACAAGCTCTCCCTCAAAGGGGCCACTCAGTCTTAGGGGAAGCTTAAATTTTTGATTAAAAATAGTATACTCTTTAATGGTAGTTACTGGGTATCCTAAAAGATCTTTATGTTCTGGGCTTAAGAATTGATACAATAAATCTATATATATGAAAATTGTTAGTGCTAGAAAAATATATGAAAAAAACTTTAAATTATTAAAATCAATTTTACTCGCATAATAAGCAAGTCCAAAAGAAAATATTAGATTAAATCCAAAAATTGTTCCTTTACCAATACTTTTATAGCTTAAATCATGTATGAAGAGAGAAATTAAAACTAAATAAACCCAACATATAATAAATAAAAAAATAGTTTTATTTTCAATAAAGCTCCAATCTTTTTTGAAAAAAAGAGTTATCGTAATTAAAAATGATAGAGAATAAATTACTAAATTAATAGCGAAATCTCCAATTATTAAAGCAAATGGTATTGCAATTAAATAAATTAAAATAATATTATTAAATTTTTTGTCTAATACTAATTTCATTTTAAAAAAATTTAGAAGAAAAATTTTTTTTTAATTTTATCCATTTAGGATTCATTAAATACCAATTAACAGTCTTATCTAGACCAGTATTTAAATCTATATTTTGTTTCCAAGAAAATTTTTTTGAAAAATTTTTGTAGTTCAAAAAATACCTTAAATCATGTCCTGGTCTATCTTTAACAAATTTAATATAATCAAAATAATTGATTGGTAAGGACAAATTCATTTTTTTGTGGAGAATTCTTATTATTTTTTTTACTAAAGTAAGATTATCTACCTCGTATTGAGAGCCAATACAGTGAGTGGATCCATCAAAATCACTGAGTAATACTTTTTTTATCGCATCAATATTGTCATCAATATAAATCCATTGTCTTTTTTGATTTCCGTTACCATAAATGCCCATTTTTTTAGATGACAAAAATGATGATATTGTAAGTGGTATTAGTTTTTCGAGATGTTGATAAGGGCCATAATTATTACAAGAAAATGTAATCGCAGTTGGTAACCCATATGTTTTATGAAAAGCGCGTACCAAATGATCAGAAGCAGCTTTGGTTGCAGAATAGGGCGAATTCGGTCTATAAGCAGATAAACTATTAAATTCTCCTTTTTTGATAGAGCCAAAAACTTCATCAGTAGATATTTGTAAAAAATTAATTCTTTTTTTTTGAAATGTTTTTAAAGAACTTTGTAATAAATTATAAGTACCATTTATATTCTCTAAAAAAATCCTACTATTAACTATAGAGTTATCTACGTGAGAATGAGCTGCAAAATTTACAACAATATCAGGTTTGAATGATGAAAAAATGTCTTCAATTTTGTGTGTATCACAAAGATTGATCTTTTTAAATTTGATCCAATTTAACCTTTTATTTACCGATTTATCAGCTGACTCCGTTAAGCAATCAATATTCAATATTTCATATTTCTTATTCTCTAATTTAGATAAAAAATTTTGACCAATAAAGCCATTTCCACCAGATACTAATATTTTTTTAATCATTTAATAAGTTTATATATTGTTCTTTGAGATATAAATTATTTTTGTTTTCAGCTATAGAAACGTCTTTTTTATTGTAATCTTTTTTTAAAAATAGTTTTGGGTTTGTAAAATAATAATTAATCTTTTTTGCAATATTGGCATAATCATATGCATTAAATATATACCCATTTACTCCTTGTTGTATAAGATCAATAGAAGAACCTGTCTCAAAACATATTGTAAATTTATTCAATTTTACAACTTCACTCATCATTAAAGAGCTCCACTCTTGTAACGAGGGGATAACTGTTAAATCAGAAATTGCGTATAATTTTATTAAATCATTGTGTTCCACACTATTAATACAAAAACTATTATTTTGAAAATCTTTAAAAATTGAAGATGAGAATTCACCAACTAATATAAAAAATAAATCTTTATAAAGTTCTTTATATTTTGATTTTAATATTGAAATTAGATGGCAGAAATTATAAATACCTTTCCTCCATTCTCTTAAATTTTGAGCGCCTAAAAAAATTATTTTTCTATTTTTTGATTGTGCTTTTATTTTTTCAATCAATTCATTAGTATTATCCATATTTAAATTATCTATTTTAATATTCACAGGATATTCAATTATATATTGTTTAATTTTTTTATCTAAAATATTTGTTTGTTTAGTAAATTCTTTAGCGTAAATTGAAGGAAAAATAATTTTTGGATTTATTTCACTTAAAAGCTTACGATTATTTTTAAAATTTTTTTCAGCTATACTTTGAAATTTATTTTTTAATGCAGGACATTGTTTGCAATGATTTTTATAGTTTTGACAAGCTTGTGCATATCTACAACCACCCGTAAAATTATACATATCAAAAGGATAAATAACAATTTCTGCATTAAATTCATTTTTAATTTTTAGTATTTCATTAAAATTTAAAATATATTCAAACCATAAAATTAATATTACATCTGGTTTAAAGGGGTAAATTTTTTTTTTAATATTTTCAGATTTAAACAAACTCATATTTATAAATTTTTGAAAAAAAAAAAATTTATTTGTGGATATAAAGATTGATATAAATCTATTTAATAATTTAATTAATAAATAATATATATTACTAAAAAAATTATAATATTTCAAAGTATCTTTTTGATTATTTGCGTATGGAATCAATAATTCCACATCATCAAAATTTTTTTTCAAAAAATTAAAAATGTTTTTAGATGCATTGCCCGCTCCACCTTTTTCAAATAACTCGGATATAATTAATATTTTTTTCATTTTTTTAATAATAAATAAAAGATCATGCTAATAATTGCTGAAAAGAAATAAGCTAAAGACAAATAATACACACCCCCAATATAATATAAGATTGGAACTATCGCAATAATTCCAATCGAAACGTAAAAATCTTTTAAAAAAACCTTATTATAAAAAGTGGGCATATTATTTATTTTTTGTTGTCTAAAAAACATGGCATATAACATTATTAAAGAACCAACTAATGAAAAAAAGCTTATATTTAAAAAAAAACTATAGGTTAAGTCAGAATTAAGTATCATATAATTATCAATTTTAAAATACATAAGAAATATAATTGGAGAAATTAAAATTATATATGACAAGAAAAATAGAATTAAATTTATTTTTTTCATCTTATTTCTAACCATTGAAGGTCCAAATGAAACATTAAAAATCGTTCCAGGAAAAGATCCCAATGCATAAAAGAAAAAAATAATAGAAGCTGTGTTTTTACCCACATAATATGATACTAAGATTCTCCAAAGTAGGTTTGCAATATTTAATGAAAATGATGATAGAAAAGAATTAGAATTAATAGTTTTTGTAAACATTAATCGCAAATTTTTAAAAAAAATTTTATTGATTTCAAGATTAGATAAATCGATTGATTTTAGAATAAAAAATAAAATTATAACTAAATTTACTATTAATATTTCCATAAATAGCAAATAATTAAAATAAAAAACTGAAATTAATATACTTATTAAAAAAAAAATATTGATAAAAAATAAAAAATTTGTAATTCTTGTTTTTTTATTTAACTCAAATTTAACTAAACTTAATTCTAAAATCCATTGAAAAATAAAAATTAGAATTAATAAGTAAATTTTTTTGTTTATTACACTTAAATAGAAATATGCAAATAAAAAACAACTTATAATTATTAAGCTAGAAATAGTTAATCTTAATAAAATGAAATTATCTAAATTCTTTGTGTCAAATTTTGCAATATAAATATTTCTTAGATTTATGGAAAAAACTTTCGTAAGCAATATGGTAAAAGCACTAATAATAGCTAAATTTGTTGCATCATTTAAATCATTTTTAAATACAAAAATTAATAAAATAAAAGTTGCAAACGAATTATTAATTACATTATTTGAAGATAATAATATGAAATTAATTACTCTTGATGGACCTAATTTTTTTAAAATTGAAAACATCTTTTGAATTAAAATTTTTTATTTATGTTTAAATCTCTATTACAATTAATAGAATAGTCTAAAATTTGCTGAAGTGGTCTTTCATAATTAAGATAGTTTAAAAAAAAATTTTGTTTAATAAGGTATCTTTTATATAACTTTTTATCTCTATTGAGAGTATCTGCTAAAAATAAAGCTTTTTCTAAGTCTGTGCAATGCAACTCATTAATAATTAATTGAGAGTTCCAAAAATTATTCCTATTTCCAATTAATAAATTTTGGCATATTGCTGCTTCTATCAATGAATTACCCCACCTAGGTGTATTAGAGCTTATAGCAAAAAAATATCTTCCTTTTGACAATTTTGAAATATAATTTTTATGACTTAAATTTTCATCTAGTAAATGAATTTTTTTGATGTTTTGATACTTTCTCTTTAATTCCACAATACTTTTTTTGATATAGTTGCTTTGATTTACTTCAAGTATTATATCAATGTTTTTTATATTGTTTTCTTGTACTTTTTTTAAGAAGGTTGAATTTCCAAAAGTATAACTAAAGTCTATAGAGTGTGATCTTCTAAAAATACTATAAGGTGTAAATCCTAAGGTTTGATTAAGCAATCCATCAAACAATACTGGTTTAAAAAAAATATTTTTTTTATAAGATTTATTATTATGGTCCTCAAGTATTTTAAACCATAATACTTTACTATACTTTGAAATTATTTTCTGAGATATTGTATTTTCAAATGATATCGCAATATCATATTTATCAAAATTAATTTTTTCAATATTTTTTCCATTAGATTTCTGTTTTTTTAAAACCTTCAATCTTTTTTTATCTAGCTTCTGTTTTGAAATATTAAAGTCTATCTCTAAACCATCATACGAGTCTGAAATAACAAAATTTGTATTATGATTTGTAAAAAGACCTACTGGACCCATTCGATAATTAGAGTCCATTACATCTAAGATATTATTATTAATACTCTTATTATAAATATCTAAATAATTATATGGTTTGATAAAAATTATTTTTAACTTTTTAATATAAATTTTTTTATATAAATTTTTATTTAAAATAAAAAAAAATTTCATATTCATAAAAATATATTTATTCCATAACCATAATAAAAAAAAAATTATTTTATTTTTCAGCACTTTTAAATTTATTTAAAAAATATATTTATTTTGTTACAGATATATTCAATATCTTTTTTTTTTAACTCAAAATAAAATGGCAATCTCACAATTCTTTTTGCATATTTTTCTGTGTTAGGTAATTTTTCTTTTACTGCTTTAGTTTTTTGTATAACAGCTGAAAGATGAAGCGGTTCGTAGTGACTGGTCACTTCAATTTTATTTTCAGCCATAAACTTAATAAATTTAGGTCTTAAGTTGCTGCTCTTTAATAAAATATAAAACATATGATAATTAGATTTATTAAATTTATTAAAATTACATATTTCAAAAAATTTATCATTTGATCTTATCTCTTTTTTATATAACTTAAATAATTCCTCTCTTTTATTTAAAACTTTTTTTTCATCTTTCAGTTGTGATAATAAAAATACTGATTGCATTTCAGTTATAGATGAACTTACGCCTCTTGATACCCATGAATACTTATTTGCTTTATTGTTAATAAAATCTGTTTTATTTGTTCCACGATCTAAAACATCTCTTAAATTTCTATAATATTTTTGATTGTTTAAAATTAGCGCTCCACCACTTCCGGAATGTATATTTTTTGTTTGATGAAAAGAAAATGCTCCAAAATCTCCAATTGAACCTAAAAAATAATTTTTATATTTTGCCCCATAAACCTGTGCTGCATCTTCGATAATGATAATGTTTTTTTTTTTTATTATATTTTTTAAAGTTCTAAAGTTTATTGAATTCCCATTATAATGTGTCAATATTATAACTCTTGTATTCTTATTAATTTTTTTCTTTAAATCATTAAGATCAATAGTAAAAAATTTATCCACATCACAAAATTTAAATTTTATCCCAAGTTTAAATAAAATATCCACTATGCTTACAAAAGTGTATGACTGAATAATTACTTCATCATCTCTATCAAGCTTAAGAGATAAAAGTGCAGCTTCTATTGCTGATGTGCAGCTATTTGTTAAAAATATATGCTTTGCTTTTATTTTATTTTTTATTAAAGAAACGCATTTTTTATAAAAAAAACCTAAGTTTATGAAATTATCACTTTTAAATATTTTTTTAATGTTAAAAAATTCGCTCTGTGATATGTAGGGTATATTAAATTTAAATTTCTTCACTTTACTAAATGTACATTTTTTTTTTAGAAGTTGTAATATTTATTATATCAATATTCTTAGTATTAAAATTCAAGATATTTTTTACTAAGAAATTTAAACTTATAGATATTCCCAATGATAGAAAACTTCATAAACGCCCTACTCCCATACTGGGTGGAATAATTTCATTTTTTCTTTTAATTGAGTTTTTTATAATTCATTACTTAATAAACAGTCAGTTTTATAATCTAATGTATCTTTATCTACCTATTACGCTTTTTTTCATTGGCATATATGATGATGCGTATGACTTAGAAGCTAATTCAAAACTATTTTTAATAACTTTAGTCTTTTTTGTATTACTTATGATTTTTCCTGAATTTAAATTATTAAAACTCAATTTCTCAACATTTAATTTTTCAATTGAAACTGGTTACTTTGCATTAATTTTTACAGTTTTGTGTTTATTGCTTTTTTTAAATGCATCAAATATGATTGATGGCATAAATGGGCTATTTTTAGGAGTTAATATAATCTTTTTTTTATACTTGTTGTTGTCTTATAATTTTAACAATACATTTGTTCTTTCATTCCTAACAATTCTAAGCCTTCTATTTTATTGTAACTGCAGAAATTTATTCTTTATGGGTGACTCTGGTGTTTTTTTAATTTCGTCTATTTTAGGTATGAGCTTAATAGAAGCTTACCATTCTGAAGTGAGTAATTTGAAATCAGTAGAAGAAATTTTTATACTTTTGATGATACCAGGTTTAGATATGTTTAGAATATTTTTAGAAAGAATAATTAATAAAAAAAATCCTTTCAAAGCTGATCGAAATCATTTTCACCATCTACTTGGTAAGAAATTTAATGATCAATATACTTTAGCAATTTATCTATTTTTAGTGGCATTAGGACCTTTTATTTATCAATTGAAAATAATCAATGAAAGTGTTTTAATAATAATTTTAATAACCTTATTCTATTACCTAACATATCATTTAAAAAAATTACCAAACTATATGACAAAAATATAATACTATAATATTTATGAAAGTTGCTTGTATACAATTAAATACTAATGAAGATTATAATAGAAATTTTTTACAAACAGTTAAGTTGATAAATTTAGCTTTAAAAAATAATTCAGACTTGGTAATTACTCCTGAAACAACATCAATAATATCTGATAATATAAATAAAATTAAAAAAAATACATTTAAAATGGTAAATGATCCATTAATTCAGAGATGTAAAAAATTATCAAAAAAATTTAAAAAATGGATATTGATTGGTTCATTAATTGTTAGAGATAAAAAAAATTTTAAAAATAGATCTATATTAATTGGTCCCAATGGAAATATTATTAAATATTACGATAAAATTAACATGTTTGATGTGAAATTACCTAATGGAGAAATACATAAAGAAAGTAAAATTTATAAACCTGGAAAGAAACTTGTAAAGATTGAACTTCCTTGGGGTAAATTAGGATTTTCGATTTGTTTTGATTTAAGATTCCCTGAACTTTATAGAAAACTCTCAAAAAATAATTTAAGTTTTATTGCTATTCCATCTGCTTTTACCAAAACTACAGGTAGAAAACACTGGCTCCCCCTTCTTAAAGCACGAGCTATTGAAAACTTTTGTTATGTATTTGCACCCAATCAAACAGGTAAAAATACAAAGAAAAAACACACTTTTGGTCATACTGCTATAATTTCTCCTGATGGAAATATTTTAAAATTAAAAAAAAGTGGTATAGGAATCATATACGCTAGAATTAATACTTCTTTACCAAAAAAACTAAAAAATATTATTCCAACACCATTTAAAGTATAATATTTGTTAAATTATGAGAAAAGGAATTTTATTATTAGGGGGAATGGGAAAAAGATTCCTTCCAGCAACATCAATAATCAATAAACATTTAATTCCAATTATTGATAGACCAATGTTTCATTTTTCATTATCAACATTAATATTATCTGGAATTAGTAAAATAAATATAATTAGTAATAAAGAAACCTTAAATTTAATTAGAAAATCAATTGGAGCTGGAAAGCATTTAGGCCTTAATCTGTCATATACAGTACAGAAGGAGGCAAAAGGTATTCCTGAGGGTATCATGTTAAGTAAGAAGTTTATTGGCAAGTCTGATTTTGCATTAATGTTAGGTGATAATTTTTTTTATTCTTCAGATTTAAGTGAAAAACTTTCAAAGATAAATAATTCAAAAAAAAATACCATCTTAACATATAGGGTAAAAAATCCTTCAGACTTTGGAGTACTAATAAGCAAAAATAAAAAAATAAAAAAAATTATTGAAAAACCTAAAAAATTTTATTCTAATTTAGTTGTTACCGGACTTTATTTTTATCAAAATAGTGTATTGAATCTTTTAAAAGATTTAAAACCATCTTCAAGAAATGAATTTGAAATTACTGATTTCAATAATTTAATCATTAAAAAAAAGCAACTACATGAATATGAGCTTGGCCGTGGTTCTGTGTGGCTTGACTCTGGAACTCCAGATAATCATTTGAAAACTTCTGAATTTGTTAGAATTTTAGAAGAGAGAACCAATAAAAAAATTGGCTTGCTTGAAGAGGTTGTTTTTCAAAAAAAGATGATTGACAAAAATCAATTTAAAAACATTATTAAAAAATTAGATAATGCATATCCAAGTAAAAATTACCTGAGAGATCTTTTAAAAAAAAATTAGTGAAAAATACACCCGCACCCGTTGCCATATTCTGTTTCCAAAGGTTTGATCTTTTAAAAAATTTATTAATTTCCTTAGAAAAAAATAAACTATCAAAAAAAACTACTGTTTATTTTTTTTCAGACTCCTGTTTTCAAAATATTGAAAGTGAGGATATAAAAAAAGTAAGAATGCTGATTAAAAATTGTAATTTTTTTAAAAAGAAAAACGTAGTATTTAGAGATAAAAATTTTGGCTTAAAAAATAATATACTAAATGGAATATCTCATGTTTTTATTAAACATAAAAAAATTATCGTTCTTGAAGACGATCTTGAAGTATCGAAAAATTTTTTAGAAACAATGAATATTTTACTAAATAAATATGAAAAAAAGAAAGATATATGCACGATAACTGGTTACACATTTCCAGAAAACATCATTAAAACTGCAAATATTAAAGAAAATTTTTTTTTATTAAAAAGACCAAGCTCATGGGGCTGGGCTACTTGGAGGGGTAAATGGAAAGATGTTAACAATGTAAAAATCGAAGAAAGATTAGATGTTAAAGAATATGGCAATGACTTAACAATAATGAACAACAAACAAACAAAAGGTCTTTTAAACTCTTCTTGGGCGTATGACTGGACAATGAGACATATAAAAAATGGTAAATTCTGTATATATCCTAAATTTTGTATGGTTAAAAATCAAGGATTTGACGATTTGGCTACAAACAATTTCTTGAAAAATAAAAAAAAATTTACCGAAATAAAAAATTTTAATTTTAAAAATTATGCTTATCAAAATGAAAATAGTAAAATTAAAAATTTATCTAAATTAAACTATGATATTGATCCACTCATGTTTATAATCAAATTATTATATTATACTTTATTTTATGGCAAACCAAAAAAATAACAGTAATTTTTTTTCAAACGTATCTGAAATTACAAACCAATATTATAAAGACAGATTTTATAAATATATAAATGAAAAATCAGATATTTTAGATTTTGGCTGTGGAAGTGGTAAACTTTTAAGCTTAATTAATTGTAATTACAAAATTGGTGTTGAAAATAATAAATTTTCACAAAAAAAACTTAAGAAACAAAATTTAAACTACACATCTAGGATAGAACAAATAAAAAAAAAATTTGATACTATTTTTGCATTATCGGTCATTGATCATTTACAAAATCCATCAGAATCTTTGGGGAAATTGAAAAATAAATTAAAAAAGAATGGTTATATAATAATAATAATTAGACATGATAACTTAAAACAAGATTTTAGTAATAGTTCTTATCGAGAACATCTATATTCATGGTCCCTTCTATCCTTTAACAACTTGCTTAATAAAATTGGTCTAAAAGTTTATGAAAAAGGTATTATTAAAATAACTTTACCACCAAAATTCATGGCATTAAAAAAAATATTTGGTGCTAATTTTTTATTATTTATTTCAAAAATTTATTTTTACATCAACCTTAGAGATAAAAGGCTTTATTTTATATGCAAAAAAAAATAAGATTTTTAAAATTTATAACTATTTCATCTATTATAATTTTATTATTTTCCTATAGAGATTTTTTGTACACTATAAAATTAATGATTTTTCATTTCTACAATTATCAAATGTTACCTTTGGATCCCTATTACAAGATAATTTTGAAATATAGTGGGGTTATTAATGAAAATTTTAGATTTCCGTGGGAATGGCGAGTGATACCTAATTTTATCAATTGGATAGTGTACGAGATAGTGCCATGTGTAAGACCTATGATAGTACCAGTAGAAATAACTAGTCAAACCTATTGTTCAATTTGGAGTATTAGTCTAGTAAATTTTTTTGCAGGTATAATGTCACAAGTTTTATTATGTTACTATGCTTTTAAAAAATTAAATAGAGATGTTTATGAAAGTATATTTTTAATATTTATCTCATATTTTTTAATAAAATTTTTAGATCCATTTGGTGTAGACAGAATTTCTTTTTTATTTTTAATTATTTTCTTATTTTTTTCACAATCACCTTTTGCTTATATTTTTATAATAATTTCAATTTTTTTTAATGATAAAAGTTTACTTTTTATAACCTCTTACTATTTCTGTACAAATATTGATTTTAAAAATTTAAATAAAATATTATCTAATAAAAAATTCTTATTATCATTTTTTATTAGCCTTATTTATGCAATTTTTACTATAACTCTTATACTGGGTATAAACTCTGATGAAGTAGTTTATAATTATTTCTCTTTTCATGGATTAGTAAACTCAATTATTCCTTTATTAATTTCTATTTTTGCATTTATCTATAATTTTGATAATACAAAAATATTGAAGGAATTTAATTTAAACAAAAACTTTTTATTCTTAATTTTAATTTTTTTAGCATCAGGACTTTTATTGGGTGGTCCTGGGAATGCTGGGAGATATATGATTTATGGATCAATACCCTTTATTCCTTTGCTTAATTTTCAAATTATAAAAATAATTAAAAAAATATTAAATTTAAATAGCTAATTGATATTTTTATATGATAAATGAACTAAAAATTTTAATTTTATGATAGAGTTATCAATTGTAATACCCTGCCTCAATGAAGAAGAGACAATAGGTATTTGTCTTAAAAAAGTTTCAACAACACTAGAAAATAATAATGTCAATTATGAAATAATTGTTGCAGACAATAATAGTACAGACAAATCTGTAGAAATTTCCTCTCAATATAAAAAAGTTAAAGTAATAAATGTAGAAACAAGAGGATATGGAGCAACCTTACAAGCTGGTATACATCATGCTTCCGGCACTTACGTATTAATGGCAGATGCTGATGACAGTTATGATTTTAATGATGTTATGAAATTTTTAGAAAAACTTAGGGAAGGTTATGAATTAGTGCAAGGGTGTAGATTTCCAAATGGAGGTGGTAAAATTATGCAAGGAGCTATGCCAATTTCTCATAAATTTTTTGGTAATCCTTTCTTAAGTAAAGTTACGAGACTGCTTTATAAAGTCCCATTTAAAGATGTTTATTGTGGCATGAGAGCATTCAAAAAATCTATTTACTTAAAGTCAACTTATTTTTCTAACGGTATGGTGTTTGCTGTAGAAAATTTGATTAAACTCACTGTTGCTGGAGCAAAAACTTGCGAGGTGCCCATCATTTTATATAAAGATAAAAGAGTTAAAAGCAAAAGTCACTTGAATACTATTAGTGATGGATTAAAAACACTTAAATTACTTTTAATTTGTAATGCTAAATGGTTATATTTTTATCCCGCATTTATTATTACACCTTTTTTGCTTATTAAAATTTACACAACCCATAATACAAAAATAAATGAAAATTTATTATCTGAGGATATTTTAATAAATTTTTTTAGTATTTTTGCATTATCCACAATTATTCTTCAGCTTATAACGCTTGGATTATTTTCATCACTAATGTCAAATCAGCTTGGAATATTGAAGAATAATTTATCTATTAAATTATTAAATTTCTTTGATTTAAAAAAAACTTTATTTGTTCTTTTTATTTTTCTCGTATTATTTGCTTACTTACTATTTAAAATTATGATGGGACATGTGACTAGTATTTATTATATCTTTTATATTTTTATATTTAGCATATTTACAATTCAATCAATTTTTAATTGTTTATTTATTTCTTTACTAGAGCTAAATGAAACAAATAAAAAACCTTTTAATAAATAACTTTTTTTACTTATTACTTTTTAATTTATTTCTAATTTTATCACTTGGTACTTGAATAAAATAATATAAAATAATTGCTACTATAGAAACAATTGCATAACTAATAGTAGTTTGAATAAAGCCTGTAGGATTTAATGATAAAAATTCTACTTTATTTATAAAGAAATGAAAAACAAGAATATGACAACAATATACAGGATAACTTAAATCTCCAAAAAATTTGTCTAATTTCATATTTTTAGTGCAAATAAATATAGTAGGCAAAAGTATAATTAAGCAAACATAAAAAATTATGTCTTTCTCCGGAATTCTTAAATAAGAATATGATGCTACAAAACAGAAAATAAAAAAAGTTAAAATTTTTTGAATATCTTTATCTTTAAAAAATAATTCTTTTTTGTAAAAAATATAACTTATAGAGCCCGCCAAGAACAAGGCAATTTCACTTGGAAAAAACCTATAATTCCATGGATCTTCTTTAAAACCTTTTGCCATTAAAAAACCTCTTATTGCTAAACTTAAAACTATAAAGGCTAAAATTCTTTCTATCTTGATATTTCTTAATAAAAATGGAGCAACTAAATAAAAAGATAATTCCAACCCTAAGGACCAAGCTTGAGGCACATATAGATAATTATAAATAGGACTTGGTTTAGAGTCGGCAAAATATTTAACAATCTCAATATTATTCCCATTGATACCTGTGATCATAGTTAAATCTTGAAAGATCATAGTCAGATTAGTAAAAATTATAAATATTGAAGGAAAAATCTCAAGATTATCCGACAGGATATTTGTTCCTGAAGTAGTATTACCCAGGCCAAAAATTATTGTTATTATTACGCATGAAATATAAACAGGATATAGTCTAAAAAATCTTGAAAGATAAAACTGCTTATTTCTGATATAGGAATTATTATTTAAAATTAAAGCCATATAAAATCCTGAAATTATATAGAAGCCTTTCACTGCAACAGAAGCATATAATAAATCAAAGATCTGATGATGTGAATAGTGATTACTGACTACTGCAAAAGCAAATAACAATCTTAGAAAGCCCATATATAATTCCTATTTTTATTAAATTTAGTTTATATATAAATCATTTTTTTCTAAATGATAATTTATATTAAAAAAAATAATAACTAAATTTTTTTTGATAATTATTTTATTTTTTTCATCTCAATGCCTTTATTTCTCAAATATGATGCGGCTCTAATCGGGTTATTATCACCAAAATGAAAAATACTTGAACAGGCAGCACCTGAACATTTTGTTTTAGAAAATAGTTCATATATGTGTTCAAAGTTCCCAGCTCCACCAGAACCAATAACTGGTAAGCTAGTTATATTAGAAATAGTATCTAATAACTCAATATCATATCCACTCATTAACCCATCTCTATCAATATTATTGATAAAGAATTCTCCCACACCCATATCTTCAGCTTTTTTTATGTACTCTTTAATATTACTTGATACTTTGGTTTCACCTAAATGAGTATGGATCATATAATTGTCATTAATAATTTTTATATCTATTCCTAATACCACACATTGTCTTCCAAAATTTTTAGATGCTGTTTTTACAAAAATAGGATCTTTATTAAATTCAGAACAAATTATAACTTTATCAGCTCCTGATAATAACAATTGTTCTATTTGCTCAATAGTATTTATTCCACCACCAACTGTTAAGGCTGCAAAACAATTTTCTGAAGCTATTGATAATATTTCTTTCAAATCAGAACTTTGAAATCGATTTGCATTAATATTAACAAATATTAGTTCATCAACATCCTGACTATTATAAATCTTTATAGCTGACACTGGATCACCTACATCACGATAATTAGAAAATTTTTTACCTTTTACCAGCCTATTATTTTTTAAAAGTAGAGTTGGAATTATTCTTTTTTTAAGCATTATAAATCTGAAAAGTTTTTTAATATTTTAAGACCACTAATAAGACTTTTTTCTGGATGGAATTGTACTCCAAAAATATTTTCTTTTTCAATACTAGATGTTATTTGCTTGCTATAAAAATTAATACTAGTTGAAATTTCTTTTTCATTTTTTAAATTTAGACAATAAGAATGAACAAAATAAAAATCTGTATTATCTTTAATTCCACTAAATAGCCTTGATTCTTTTCTAATTGTAATATTATTCCATCCTACATGAGAAATATTACTACTATTGGAAATTAATCCTACCTCACCCTCAATTAACTCTAGACCTTTATTATAGCCTCCCTCATGTCCAGCCTCTGAAAGGATTTGCATACCCACACAAATTCCTAGAATTTTTTTATTAAGTAAAGCAAATTTTTTAATTTCTTTTTCAAAACCTTTTTTTCTAATTTTGCTAATTGCATTAGAGTACTCTCCAACTCCTGGGATAATAATTTTTTCGTATCTTTCAAATAGTTCTGGAGAATTAATTAGATTATTCTCAATATCTAATTCATTTAAAGCATTTCTTAGTGACTTTATGTTTCCACACCCATAATCAACAATGCCAATCATTTTTATCTATTACTTTAACCATTTATCAAAATCTTTAGTTTTTTTTGCAAAATCATTAGTATCAAAATCATGATCATATGGTGGAATCTCCATAGATTTACATATTGTGTTGAATTCTTCTTCTGACAAACCAACATAATCTAAAAAAATTTCTAGAGATTGAGGTTTTTTTCCTTCATGTTTTATTAACTCTTTAGCTTTTTCCAAAGAAATACTGTTTGTTCTAAGCATTGTAGACATATTTTGACTAATTCTTCCATAGCCTCTTTTTATATATTTAATATAATCCCTTGTTCCTTGCATATAACACTCAATTTTAGAAGAATATGGGTTTGCTTCGTCAGGTACACCCTCAAGCTCATCTGATTGCCAGTTAAGTTCTTTTTTAATTAGTTTCGTTTGTTTTTCATAGTTCCACTCAATGTAATTACCTAGGTTGATTGATTCTATTTTGCTTTCTTTGTAAATTTTTCTATCTGGAAAAGTATATGGTAGTAAATCCCTCTTATCAATTTCATGTCCCGATCCAACTAACATACCGTACATATCTTCAGCTGAAATCCCTAAATTTCTAACTTTATCAAATTTTTTCTCATCTTCAGTTTCAATTTCATCATAACTATAATAAGCACTCATTTCTGCAAGAGGCTCACCCCAAATAAGCAGGGGTATTTTTATATTAATTGCCATTCTAACTGGATAAGAATAAATTCCAGTATGACAGTGCCAACAGAAATCTGTTTTTCTTTTAAAACTTTCTAACATTAGTAATTTTACAATTTTCCAATTTGGAGTAAAATCTATAAAATCTGCACCAAGCTTTCTAAGAGTTCTTTGAGTGTTTTCTTTAGTTGTATCTCTTAAAAACCCATGATTAAACCTGAGTACTAAAGGCTTTAATTTAAACTCTTTCATCAAATACAAAAGCTGAAAAGTACTATCTTTACCACCCGAAAAAGGTACCATACAATCATAATCACCTTTGCCTCTGTGCTTTTCAATTATTTTTTCTAAATCTTTATATCTTTCGTTCCAATCTATGTTTTTTTTAATAGTTGTAACTGAATTACAAATATTGCATGAATTATCGTCAGAATACTCTATTGTCTCATATGTTTCTGGCAAAAGACACTTTGAACATTTTTTCATAATTAAAGTGTAAAACCCTCGTCTATTATTAAGTTTTGCCCTGTCATTTTTAGATCTTTATCTAGTAAATATTTTATAGTTGTGTTTATATCTTTTGTATTAAGCATGTTGTTTGAAGATGTAAACTTAGTATATTTTGATAAAAATTTTTTATCATGACCATCATAAATTCCACCTGGGCTTATACAATTAATATTAATTTTATCTTTTAAGTATAATTTAGCAAGAAATTTTGTCATTTGAATAATACCATTTTTAGAAACCATATACTGTAAAGGCATTGTAAAATTAACATTTTTATAAATTTCAAACCTTGGAATAAATTCTCCATAAATTGAACTTAAATTAATTATTTTTCCTTTTTTTCTTTTCTTAAAATAAAGACAAAAAATTTGATTTATTTCAAAAAAAGAACCCATATGAGCCTGAATTGAGCCTAAGAAATCTTTTTTATTAATTTTTTCAAAGCTCATACTGAAGTTTTTAGATCGTGGATAGAAACAATTGATGATACCTTCAATTGGACCAAATTTCTTTATAAAGTGATTTTTAGTTTTAATAATATCTTCTTTTTTAAACACATTGCACTTTATAAAGCTAACATCCTTGTCATTAGATTTTTTAAGATCAGCATTTAAAATATTTAGTTTATATTTTTTTAAGTAATAGATAATTTCTTTACCAATTAGTCCTGAGCCACCAAAAATAATTATATTTTTAATCACTTTTTGCACAAAACATTTATTAAACCTGATCCATACAAAAGTTTTGATATTTTGTCATTAGGCTTATTATAATAATAAGCTACTGTATTTCGTAGATTTTTATAAGAAGGATAAGTAAAAACTCTTTTTATACTTTTGAATTTACATTTTTTCATTAATTTAGAAACTTCAGAAAAATTGTATTGGTAGTATAATGGAGATAAAACTCTATCCTGAACTGTCAAAATCAAATCATCATCAACCAATGTAATTAGGCTATTTAAAAATTGTAAAGTAGCTTTTGTCTCTAAAGATTTATTTCTTTTTATTTTGGATTTAATTTTATTAATAAATTGAGTAAACTTAATTTTATTTAAATCTTTCAAAAATTTTTTAATTAAAATATCTTCTTTGTATTGTTTTCTTAAAAAATCCATCAAAAATTCCTGAACTATTCCTCCCTTTCCACAAATCTGAAAATAAGCATATCCACCTTTTTTAAGTACTCTATAACATTCCTTTACCGCTTTTTCAGGGTTCGTAGTGTGATGCATAACTCCTTGACATAAAACAAAATCAAAAGTTTCATTTTCAAAAGGTAGCTTTAAAACACTTGCAACTTTTACTGTAAGTTTTTTATTTTTAGGTATTACTTTTTTTATTCTTTTAACGTGAGAAAAAATTGATTTATTTAAATCTATTGCAACAACTTCTTGTGCACCCATTTTTAATAAATTTATTGAACCATGAAATGAAGATCCACATCCAGCATCTAAACATCTTTTGTTATCTAAGTAATTCTTACTAAGTCCAAGTTTTTTAGAGCTTATCAAGGCTCTCAATCTTGACACACTATTTTTTTCTGCTAAATGTTTACTATGAATTCCATGAAAAAGTTTACGTGTATTTTTTTCAATTTTACTTAACATATTATTTTTGTTATTAACTATAGTGAACTTAAAAGCAATAAAAAAATATTATAATAATAACGGATTTGTAATCCTAAAAGATTTTTTTTCTAAAAAACAACTTTCAGAACTAGAAAAAGGATTAGCAAAAAATGCTTTCAAAATTATTTCTAAATTTAAAATCAATAATAAACCTCTTTCTGATTTACAATTTAATCAAAAGTTAATTGATATTAAAAAAAAGAAACCTAAATTATTTGGGTCTTTTTATGACTCTGTTCAACATAATGCTAAACTTTATCAAATGTTTAGTATTCAAAAAATATCTAAAATATTAAAAATTTTAAATCAGAAGGGACTTGAGGAATTTTGTTTGTCCAATATTGGAGTAAGAATGGATGCTCCTTACGATACGCATCATAAATATAATTGGCATCAAGACAGAGCCTATTATCCACAAAATAGAGATGGAAACAATGGCATGCTAATTTGGGCTCCAATATCAATACTATCAAAAAATATTGGTCCACTAAGGATAAAGCCCAAGAGTCATAAACTTGGATTCACTCTAGTAAAAAAAAAACAAAAAAAAAATCACTCTCCTCAATATTCACTACCCAAACACAATCTATCAAAATTTAAAACAATAAATTTAAATTTAATGCCAGGGGATGTTGCATTTATTAATTTCCACACATTTCATGCATCTGGAGATAATAAGTCAAAAAAAATTAGATTTGCAATTCAAGCACGGTATTCTGACACTACTGATGAAAATTTTTTACCGTTTAACTTTGATGTTTCTTATAATTCATTAATCATAGATGAATTATCTAAAAAAGGTTTTTCGTTTAAAGATATTCAATAAAATTTCTTTAATTATATTTTCTAAATACTGGTTTTACAATATGTCCCCTTATAAATTTTTTAGGACTTGATGCTAATGCTTTTTTGTAAATTTTAAAAGTATTTTCAAGTGCGCGCTGAGTAACTTTAAAAGTTTTATCATTATGAGAGTTGCAAATTGCAACCCAGGGCATAAAAACACCATTTTTTATCATTTCCTGAATAAATAAAGTTCTAAATTCATTAGAATTTTTTAACTCTTTATCTTTGCAAATATAAAACGGTGAACATGCAATTCCATCCATATAAATATTTTTTTCAATACCAAAATTTTTTGCTAATTTATTAAAAGCTTTTTTTAATCTTTCTCCATAATTCCAATTATGTTTAATTACATTATTTTTTTTAATAAATTTGATAGTTTCTACAAATGCACCAAGTGCTGACATCTCTGCCCCATGTGTTGTGGAGAGTAAAAAAGTTCTTTCAACACCTTTTTTATTTATTGATCCCATTTCCATAATTTTTTTCTTGCCAGTAACTGCTGCTAATGAAAAGCCGTTTGCCATTGCCTTACCAAAAGTACTCAAGTCAGGGCTCAATCCATAAAAACTTTGTGCTCCACCTATGCTCCATCTGAATCCAGTTATCATTTCATCCAGTATAAAAATGATATTGTTTACTTTGCAAAGATTTTGCACTTTTTTTAAAAAGTGATTTTTGTTTTTATATTTATTTTTACAGCTTTTAAGCGAACAGTCATTACAGTTTTGTCCTTCTTCATATGATGGGCAAGTATTCGCTGCTGGCTCTACCACTAAACAAGAGATATCTTTTTTATATTTTTTAATAATTTTTTTTAAACCTTCTAAATCATTATATTTAAAGGTTTTTGTTAATTTTATAGTTTCATTTGGTATGCCTTTTTTTATAACTGTAGATCCAATAAACCAATCATCAAATGAATAAAATGGATGATCGATGCATCTTAATATTATTTTTTTTCCTGTATATGCTCTAGCAAGCTTTACAGCAGCAGTCACTGCAGTAGATCCATTTTTAGTAAATTTAACCATATCAGCAGATTTTATTATTTTGGTCATCAGCTCTGCGGCTTGGAGTTCGATCATCGAAGGTCTAGTTAAAGTATTACCATTTTTTATTTCTTTATATGCTGCTTGGTCAATTTGATTATTTGCATAACCTAAATTTACAGCTCTTAAACCCATACCATAATCTAAAAGTTTTTTATTATTGTTATCATAAATATAACAACCTTTTCCTTTTGATAAAATCTCAGGTGCATTTGATGGAAATTGGTCATAGCCCCTAGAATACGTATGAGCTCCACCTGGAATGACTTTATTTAATCTTTTAGTAAATTTTTTTAATTTCATTTTTTTTTCCAGAAAGAAAATTTATTATTTTGTAGTCTAATAAGTCATCGATTTCAAAAGATTTAAATTTTGGCATTTCTAAAAATGTTGTTTTTTTGCTAATAAATCCTTTATTTTTAAGATAAGATTTAATTTTAGAAACATACAAACTTCCATCTATGAAGTATAATTTATCTAGTTTTTGCCTTCTTAAGTTATTTACTTTTTTATTAATTGGCATGATGTAATTATTTTTTTTTTTAAAAAAATATTGTGGATGATATTTTGATGAAAAAGCAACACTAACTAAAGAGTCATATTTTTTTGAATTTATTATTAATTTTTTTAAAGCTTTTTTTATATCATTAGAATCAGTAAATGGTGAGGATGGTTCTAAAAGTATTATATAATCAAAAAAAATTTTTTGTTTTTCATAAAATTTAATTGCATGCTTAACAACTGAATATGAAGATGAATTGTCAGTTGCATATTTTTTTGGTCTGATAAATGGTATTTTTATATTAAGTTTTTTTGCAATCTTTAAAATCTTAGGAGAATCTGATGATATAATAACTTCATCTATTAGCTTAGTTTTTTTTGCTGAAATAAAGGGCCAGTATATAGCTGGCTTATTATTAATAAGTCTAATATTCTTATCCTTAACCCCCTTACTACCTCCTCTTGCTGGTATAACTGCTAAAATTTTTTTATTATTTATCATTCTTAAAAATCTCTTTGGCAATTTCTAAATCACTTTTATTTCCTATGTCTATCCAGAATTCTTTAATGAGATGGCAGCCTATTTTTTTTTTTTTATCCATAACCTTCTTAATAAGTTCAGGCATATCAATTTTTTGATTAGTCTTTATGTTTTTAAATACATCTTTGTTGATCACGTATATTCCAGCGTTAATATAATATTTGTTTAAAGGTTTCTCTTTTATATCTAGTAAGTTATTTTTTTTAAATTTTAATACACCATACTTAATTTGATCAATTTTTTCTTTAGCACATATTGTTATTTGGTTTTTTTGTTTTTTATGGTTTTTTAAAACTTCTAAAAAATTTAAACCTGTGAACACATCTCCATTCGTAATAATAAAATTTTCTTCTTTCATTTTATATAATTGCTTTAGTGCCCCTGCAGTTCCAAGTGGCTTTTTTTCCTTTAGAAATATAATCTCCAAGTTATTATATTTCATTTTTTTTATATGTTTAAAAATTTTATCTTTTAGATAATTTACAGAAATATATATTTTTTTTATTCCTGAATTTTGAGCATTTTTAATTATTTCATCTAAAAGTAGGCTGCCCCCTACATTCATTAGAGGTTTAGGTTTCTTTAATGTAAGTGGTCTTAATCTTTTGCCCAAACCACCCGCCATAATAACTAATGGAGTATCTAGAATTCTTTCAAAATTTTCTGATAAAAAGTGAATACCAATAAGCTTTCCAAATTTATCTATAATGGGAATATCTTTAACAAGCTTTTTTTTAGCTTTAATTAATAAACTATCACTTATGTAATCTAACCTAGTTGAAAGATAAGTTTTAGAAGAAATGAAACCACATTTTAATTTTGTTTTTTTCTTTAGAAGATTTCGTCTTATATCACCATCAGTTATAATTCCAATTAGTCTTGTATCTGAGTTTACGACTAAACAAATTTTTTTACCTGAGCTATTTAGGCTTTTAAGAGCTATTTTAAAATCATCATTCTCATTTACTAAAAGATTTTTAATTTCTGAGATACGTTTCATTTCCTAATTATATATTTGCCTATAACTAGTATATCTAACCCACATGAAAAAAATGTTCTAATAGCATCTGTTGGTGTACAAACTATAGGTTCGCCATTTAAATTATATGATGTGTTTAACAGTACTGGAATATTTGTTATCTTGTTATATTCCTCAATTAACTTATAGAATTTTGGGTTTGTGTCTTTATAAACACTTTGTACTCTTGCGGTATTATCCACGTGACAAACAGCTTGAATTTTTTTTTTCCATCCTTTTTTTACTTGAACAGCTCTTTCCATAAATAATACCTCCTCATTTTTCTTTAAATCAAAAATTTGATGAGCTTTTTCTCCAATTACCGCAGGTGCAAAAGGTCTAAATGTTTCTCTAAATTTCACTGCTCTATTTACCGATTTTTGCATATTTATATCCCTAGGATCAGCAATAATAGACCTGTTTCCTAATGCTCTATGACCAAACTCCATTCCATCTTGAAACCACCCAATTATTTTTTTTTGAGATATTTCAGTTGCAACTTCCTTAAATAAATTTTCAGAAATTTTATACTTTAATTTAAAGGTCTTTATGGTGTTTAATATTTCATTATCATTGAAGCTTGGCCCCCAATAACAAGTCCTATTATTATGGTTTAAATTTTTTATGTTAGGTTTTGTTCTGGCTTCAGTTAATAAAAGTGCTCCTATTGAGACTCCCAAATCATCTGGACATGAGGGAATAAAGCTTTTTGTATAAGTTTTGTTTTTTAATAATTTTCCATTATAAACACAGTTCATTGCTGCTCCTCCAGCTAAAACTAAATTACTTGTTTTATTTTGAGATTTTTTTTTAAGAACCCTAAGTAAATGATCTACTGTTTTTTCAAAAATACGTTGCATTGCAAATGCAATTTCATAATGTTTGGATCCAATTTTTTCATTTTTTAATCTTTTTTTACCAAATAACTTAGTAAATTTTTCTGTAAAAAAATTTTTTTTTCTATCAAAAGTATAATAGTCAAAAAAGCTTAGGTCTAATTCAAATCCATCTTTTGTTAGTTTAATAAGTTTTGAAACCTTATTTATATAGGTATTTTTCTTAGTATAAGAGGAAAGTGCCATTACCTTCCATTCGTCTGAATCGGGCTTAAAACCCAAAAAATCAGTAAATGTTCCATAAAATAAACCTAGTGAATGTGGGTACTTAATAGAATCTAATTTTTTTAATTTATTTCCATTAAAACTACCTAGGTAGCAGGTTTCTTCTTCACCATGCCCATCAATAGTTAGCACATCGGCTTTATTAAAAGAAGAAAGATAGAAAGCTGAAGCAGCATGACACTCATGATGGTCTAGATAAATAATTTTTGTCTTACCAAATGTTATTTCCATTGAATTTGGTGGTTTGCCATTTAGCGCTCTTAAAATGTGCCCAGGTACATGACTGAGCATCTCACCTCTCCAACGCAGTTCATTAATCCATCTTCCAGAAACGTTATTAATATTTATTGAAGGATTCCATGGAACAACAATTAGATCAAGATCTTCCCAACCTAGATTGTTATTTTTTAAACACCAATTAGCAGATTGAAGAGGGAATTTGGTACTCATTTTTTCCCTATTAAATCTTTCTTCTGCAGATGCATTAATAATTTTACCATTTATCATTAACGCTGCAGATGATATATGGGTATATGGATAAACTGATAAAATTTTCATTTTAATAAACTATCAATAATTAATTTTTTTTTAGATTTTTTTCCTAAAATATTGAAATATAACATTGGACTTAATCCACCAGCAGGTCTTTTAACTGCAATATTGTCTTTTGTAAATATCTCACCCTTTAAAATAGTTTTTGATGCAACTAAGCTTTTTCTTGCTATTTTCATGTTTTTTATTTCACATTTTTGAGGGATTTTTTTGCCACTGCCCATCATTATATAAGTTTTTTTCAAAATCTTTGTATATTCATGAAATTCCTTGGGATTCATTGATGCTTTATGATCTGGTCCTTTCATATTTTTGCTTAAAGTAAAATGTTTTTCGATTATTTGAGCTCCTTTTGATACAGCAATTATAGAAGAATGAGTACCAGTTGTATGATCTGAATATCCATTAAATAAGCCTAACTTTGAAATTGTGTCTATTGCATTCATGTTTGCATAATTATCTGACACTGGATAATCGGTCACACAATGCATCACACAGATTTTTTTGCATATTTTTTTGTGAGTTTTGTGGTCAATCACTTCAATTTTATTTTTCACAACTTTAAAAACTATTTTTTTTGCTATTATATTAAGGCTTTCAATAATTTCTCTTAAAGTGGACATTCCAGTCGATAAAATTATGAAAAAATTATTATAATCTAATTCTTTTAAGAGTTTTATATTGTTAATTTCTCCTGACGGAATTTTAACAATTTTTTCTTTAAGTTTATTTTTTAAAAAATTATAATCAGAAGAATCAAATACAGATGTTAAAAAATCAATTTTTTTTTTTTTGGCAAAATTTTTTAATATAAAGTAATCTTTTTCACCTAGTTCTAGTTCTTTTAACATTTTAAATTGGGTGTCATGTTTGCCGGTATTTTTAATTTGATAATTTGCTTTTCTTGATTTTTTAGTTGCTAATTTTGATGCTTTAAATATTTGAAATTTTACAGCATCTGCGCCAACTTGTTTTGCTTTGATAATTAATTTTTTTGCAATTTCAATATTTCCATTATGGTTTACGCCAGCTTCTGCAATTATATAAGGTTTTTTGTTATTTTTAGTAATCATATTTTTTAACTAAAATTTTATCTAAATCTATATTTTTAATAATTGAAAATACTTTGTTTGTTGTTTTTCCACCATCATAAGGATTTACGATTTTTTTAATTTTCTTTTTTAAAATCATATCCATACCTTTTGAAATCTCATTCAAATTATTTTTAACATTGATTGTTTGATTTGAAAGCTGTCTTCCTTTTTGCCTCTCACCAACATTTAGAGTTTTAATGCCTAAAGATGCTGCTTCAATTATACCACTAGAAGAATTTCCACAAACAAAACTGCAATATTTCATAACATTAAAGTAATTATCCTGGCCAAAAGATTCTATTAATCTAATATTTGAGTGATTTTTTGTAAGTCTCTTAATTATACTTAACATTTCCACTCCACCTGTGTCAGGGCTTGGTGATGTAATAATAAAAAAGAGCTTTTTTTTCATTAATATTGACTCAATCAAAGAAGATATTTGATTGCTTATACTTATTTTAGACATTGTTTCTGGATGCATATTGATCATCACTACTTTTTGATTTAGTGGTATTTTATATTTTTTAAATATCTCTACCTTAGCCTTAAATTTTTTTAGCTTAATATTTTCTATTGCTGGAGCGCCAACGTTTTTTACTAATCTTCTATTTTCTCCCATTTTTATTACATTTAATTGATGTTTTTTTGTAGAGGTAAAGTGTAGACATGCCATTTTTGTAATGGCATTTCTAAATTGATTATCATACGCTCCCAAAGTGACTTCTCCTCCATGAATGTGAGCTATAGGTATCTTAAATAAAGTGCAAACAAAAGAAAAAGCAAATACTTCATATCTATCTCCTAGAACAATTGCTAAATCATATTTTTTTTTATAAAAAGATCTCGTTACATCTTTAATAATTTTTGAGATTAGTGCAGCTATATTTATATTGTCAGTATGTACATTTTTTAATCTAATTTTTTTTATGTTTTTTATTTTGCTTATTTTAACTTCATTAAAAGTATAACCAAAATTTTTTGAAAAATGGCTTGGACCTACAAATACATCTGTGTTAAATTTTTTTGATTTTTGAAACTTTAAAATAATATTTTTCAATAGTCCAAAATCAGACCTGCCACCTGAAAATAAAACTATTTTTTTTTTCATAAGATTTAAACAGTATACTTGTTGGAATCATACTGGTTTAGATTCTTGGGTTTAGCAAACCAATTAATTGTATCTTTCATTGCTAATTCAAAACCTTTCTTTCCTGGATATATCAATTTCCACTTTAGTATTTTTTTTGCTTTTTTATTATTAGATAATAAATTTGAAACTTCACTTTTTTTTGGTCTTAATCTTTGTTTATCTGTTAAAATTTTAATTTTAGTGTTAGTTAATTTAGATATTATATTTATTACATCTTTTATTGAAAAGTTTACACCAGTGCCTAAATTAATTACCTCACCATCAATGTTTTTAGCTTTCAAAGCAGCAACAAAACCATTTGCAGTATCTTTGACATGCGTAAAGTCTCTTCTTGTTGTGACACTTCCTAATTTTATTTCTAATTTACCATTTAGAACTTGAGTAATGATTGTTGGAATTACCGCTCTTAATGACTGTCTTGGGCCAAATGTATTAAAAGGTCTTATGATTGTAGCGGGTAAGTTAAACGATTTGTAATAAGATAAAACAAGTTGATCTGCAGCAATTTTAGTGGCTGCATATGGTGATTGAGCATTTAAAGGATGCTTCTCATCTATTGGCGTATACTGGGCACTGCCATAAACCTCACTGGTTGATGTATGTAAAAATTTTTTAATGTTGAATTTTTTGCATGCTTCAAGAATATTTAAAGTTCCAATAATATTAGTATGTACATAAGAGCTAGGCGATTGATATGAGTAGGGAATTGAAATTAAGGCAGCAAGATGAATAATTGCATCATTTCTTTTTGCCAACTTAAAAATTAGACTTTGGTCACACACATCTCCATGCACTATTTTTACTCTATTTTTTAAGTTTATGTCGGTAAGCCATCCTATTGTATTGTCAATATTATAGGGTGCTAAGACCTCTACTTTATACTTATTTCTAATTAATTCTTCAACAAGATGAGATCCAATAAATCCTGACCCCCCTGTCACTAAAACTTTTTTAATCATAATTTTGTTATATTTAAATAGTACTGAGTTATATATAATATAGATATAATGAAATCAAATAAATCATTAAATAAATTAGTTTTTATTGGGTCAGGAAATTTTCTGAACCAATTTTATGAGATAGCAAAGAAATTAAAAATTGAACTTTATTTAATATCTTCTCCAGATCAAAGTAAAAAATCTCAAGTGAGAAAAGAAATTAAAAAAATCATAGTAAAAAATATTAATGAAAAGAGTTTAGAAAAATTTTTTTTATCAAATAATTTTGACTCCAAGAATACAATTTTTATTTCTTACTCATCAAGGTACTTATTTAAGACTAAAACAATAAATAAATTATTCTATAACAATTTATATAATATTCATTGTTCTAGATTACCTCATGATAAAGGTGGGGGTGGATTATCCTGGAGAATAATGAGAAATGACAGAATAGGAAATTTATGCCTTCATAAAATTCAGGATGAAAAAATAGATAATGGAAAAATTTATAAATTTGAAAACTATGTAATTAATAAAACTTTTACTACACCAAAGGAAATTAAAGAAGATATTGAGCGTAGACTGATGGATTTTTTAAAAGAATTTATTATTGATCTAAAAAATAACAAAAAACTAGATATTAAAAATATACCCAATTACCTAGGTAGCTATTTTCCAAGACTGAATACTCCAGTATCTTCATGGATAGATTGGAAAGATAGTTCTTTTGATATCTTTAATTTTATAAATGCATTTGATGATCCTTTTACGGGGGCACAATCTTGGATAAGCTCAAAAAAAATAACGAAGATTAAAATTAAAAAAGTACAACTTTCATCCTCAGAATTTAATTCAAATAGTTTAACAAAAGGTATGATTTATAGACATGATAATAAATGGATTAATGTTTCACTAGATAATCAATTTTCATTAATTATAGAAGATGTTAGAGATTTTAAAAATAACTCAGTTTTAAATTTGCTAAATGAAGGAGACCAATTCTACTCAAAAAATATAACCTTAAATAATAGAAACAGTCAACGTTTCACATATAATTCCGAAGGTTTAAAAAAAAAATAATATATGTTGAGGTTATTTTTTATTTTATTTCCAGATTTAAAAAAAAAAATTTATTTATTAATTACTCTATCTATTTTTTTATCTTTTCTTGATATTTTAAGTTTGGGGTTAATTGGACCTTTAATCGGCCTAATTATTGATGAAAATTTCTTTAATAACTTTCCAACATTCTACAGCTTTTTAGATTTAATAAATATTTTTCAAATAGATATATTAATATTTATTTCAATATTAATTATTTTGTGTTTTTTAATAAAATCAATTTTTAGTTTTCAAATAATTAAGTTTATTCAAAGCTTTTGCTATGAACAACAAACTAAATTACGAAATAGAATTCTGGAATATTATTTAACAATGCCCTTTATATTTTTTATAAAAAAAGATTACGTCAATAAGTTTTCCTCTATCACTGAACTCACAAGGAATGTATCAGAAAGTGCATTGATTAATCTTTTAAGGTTGTTTTCAGATTTAATAATAGTTTTGCTTATTAGTGTATATCTCTTTTATACAGACTTTAAGATATCAGTTTTTGTTTTAACTCTTCTATTTTTAACCTACCTATCATTTAAGTTTTTTTTAAAAAATAAGATTTTAACATTGGGAAAAGAAACAGTTTCGTCTCTTAAAAATATTATTTCAGGTGCTGAAGTAACCTTGAATGCAATAAAAGAAATTCGAGTTTTTAATAAAGAAAAATTTTTTTTACATAAAATGAATGATGCATCAAAAAATTTTGGTAAGTTTAACACACAGCACATTCTTTATTCCTCACTACCAAAGATTATTATTGAAAATACTTTGGTAATCACAATGTTGATAGTTATATTTATTACAATAAGTTTTAATGCTAAAACTGAAGTTATATTTTCTACTTTAGCGATATTTGGTCTGGCCGCAATAAGACTGGGTCCCCTTACTCATAATATCTTATCTTCCTATGCGCAGGTATGGAATTCAAAGTATGCTTCAGAGACCTTAGTTGATCAATTAAATGATTTTGAAAAAAACAAAAATAAAAATAATAATAATAATAAAGAGATTATTAAAAAAATAGAAAATAAAATCCAATATTCAAATTGTTCATTTCATTATAATGAACAAGGAAGTGTTTTTTCAGATTTGAATTTCGAATTTATTGTGGGGGAGTCAATTGGTTTGCATGGCCAATCAGGTGCAGGTAAGACAACTTTTATTTACTTATTAATTGGTTTATTAAAATTTACTAAAGGTAAAATCACTATCGACGAAATAGAAGTTGATATAGAAAACTATGATATTTTAGATAAAGTAGCATACATTCCTCAAGATACTTTCTTACTTGATGATACAATAAAGAATAATATTTTATTTGACTCAGAATTTAACCAAAAAAAATTTGATCAAGTTGTAGTAGATTCAAATCTATCTGATGTTATAGATCAAATGCAATTTGGAATAAATACTAGAGTTGGGCATATGGGAACATTACTTTCTGGTGGCCAAAAACAAAGGCTGTCTATAGCTAGAGCTCTATACAATAAAAAAAAATTTTTAATATTTGATGAGCCAACGTCAGCTTTAGATCAAAAAAGTAAAAATGAGATTATGTCCACGATAAAATCTTTAAAAGGAAAGCAAACTATCGTTGTGATAAGTCACGATATATCCATATTAAAAAATTTTGATAAAGTATATTTACTAGAAAATAAAGATCTTATAATTCAATAATAATTTAGCAATTATTTTATAAAATTATAAAACTTTGAGTCTTTATTTATATATTCGGAGCCAAAATTAATTAGGGAATCTCTAATATTTTTTAAATTTTCATTTTTAATATCATCATCAATTAAAAATTCAAAATTAATTAAATTTACATCTATAGATGAATTAAGTTTATTATCAAAAATACTTTGAATTATTCTTTTATTTTCTAAATGGATGTTATTAAGCTTTTTTAACTCATAGTTTTTTATTAAATTAATTCCAATTTTTTCAAAAGATCTTGATATAATTTTATATAAAAAGTTATATAAATTATTAGTTTCGGTTTTTTGTATTTGAGATGTAGGTCAAAATTTTATATATTTATAATAGTTTTAAACTTATGTTTTTAAAAAAAATAGTATATTAAATAAAAATATCTTATGAATAATTTTTTTCATCCTGAAATACAGAAAAAAATTGAGTCAAATGAGTCTAATCCTGTAAAGATTAAAAAATTTCTTAATAATCAAGAGATTGCTGAACTATTAAATTTTAGAAAAAATGCATCCCTGAGTTTGGTTGACAGAGAAGAAAGTACCAAGATACCTTTTGAATGGAAAGATGATAAAATACTTAGAAATTTAAAAAAAAAAATTGAAGAAATAGTTGGTGATTTTCGTGTAAAAGATTTCAACCCTCACTTCATTACCACAAGATTTCCTTTAAGACTTCATGCCGATACCGGTAAAGATCCAAGTGATTTAATCTTTAAAAACATAGTTGTCCCTTTAGAAATAAATTATGAAAATAAGGCTTCGAAAAATAATACTTCTCATACGCTAATATTTAAAAATAAGTGGTATAAACAATCCGCATTATTCACAACAAAAACAAATAACAACTATGATTTTATTTTAAAAGATAAAGATGGAACATTTGTAGATATAATTGATATATTTGATTTTAAAAAAAAAGTAGATAAAGCTGATAATGAATTGATCACTTATAAAAAAAATAAATTTGAAGTTAATGATAAATTTAAAGAATATATAAACACTTTAAGTAAAACTAAAAGATACAATCAAAGAACAGATGCCCATATTGTTAGCCAAAAAGATATGGATAAAAAAGTATACGAGAAATATATGACACATCAGCCATATGAAGATTGTAAAGGTCTAGAGCTAGATAAAGCAATAGGCTGGGAAGTTGGATCATTATTATATTGGGATAGAGTGAGAATTCACTCCTCAGATAATTTTATTAAAAATGGGATAACATCCAAAACATGTATAGCCTTATTTACCTCCAAATAACTCTAATTTAAATTAATAATTAAACCTAATGATAAAACTTAAATATAATAAAAATTTAATTTATTTCTTAATTTTAATATTAATTACTAAATTAATTGCCCTTTTTATTTTTCCAAGAGAAATATCATTTTATATAACAGGATTAACTAAGTTTAATTACTTTAATACTTTGAGCATGACAATTGATATGCAATCATTTAGGGATGGAACTCACCCCGGAACTCCAATTTATCTTATGGAAAGCTTATTTCTCAAAATAACAGGGAGTAAAATTGATGATTTTTATAATTTTTTTTATTTTAATCATATTTTAATTTTTCTGATAAATATTTTTTCAATAACCAATTTTTTTAATTATTTTAAAAAAACAATGAGTAAATTTGAAATAATTTCTTTTTTACTTCTATTCTCATCCTCATTTAACTTTTACTTTGGCTTAGAAATTATTGACTTAATGTCTTACCAGTTCTCAATAACTCTTTTATTAATAACCTATTTTGTTAAATCAATTTACAAAGAAAAAGACACAAAACTAGCTATACTTAGTTCATTGGCGCTTGCTATAAAAATTACTTTTTTGCCTTTAGTTTGTTCTATTTTATTATCAAAATTCTATTTTATTAAAAAAGAAGATAAATTTTTTAAAAAAATCGTTACCTTTTTTTCCATATTTTCTTTTTCATACTTAATATTTAATTTTCCTATTATAGGTAGACTGCCCAGAATTTTTATAGATGCCATATTTCTGAGAGCTGACGCTTCACTAGATTTTGATAAAATTATTGTTGGTATTAAATATTCGCTAAATCAAATGGTCTATGAAAATATTATATTAATTCCTATAGTCTTATTTTCATTATTTATTTCTACACTAAATGTATATCTGTATTTTAAAAAAAAGAGAGGCTACGTTTATAAACATGAGTTAAAAGGTTTTTTAATTTTTTCATCTCTAATATCTTTATTTTATATTTATACATTACTTGTGGCAGGACAAGCATACTCTGTTAACCCTGATTATAGTGGTTTGGAAAAAGAAAACTTTTTAAGAAATAATTATCCTTATATGATTTTTATTTTTATAAATTTTTATATTTTAAAATTTTATTACAAAATTAATCTATTTAATAAAAAATATTTGATCATATTTTTTATACTGGTTTATGGTTTTTCTTTTGTAAACTACATTCATGAAAAAAATAAAATAGTTAAAGACAAAATTGAGAGAAAGCAAATTTTAATCGATCAAACAAAAAAATATTTGAATTTAAAAGATAGTGTAATTGCTTATTCTACATATCAACTAGGCTACGGTTTTGGTGAAGAAATATTTTTTCTTAGTGGAGATTCAACTGAAGGTAATGAATATTTTACTAAACAAATTATTGACAAATACCCAAGATTTAGATTTTTTAGACTAAATGATATAATCAAAAATATTGCAAAAAATGAAAATGATGTGATGGTAGATAACAATATTACAAAATTTAAGAAATATTTAAAAAAATTTGATATTGTTTTAAAGAACAACTTGCCTAACGAAATATATGAAGCCTTGAGTCATCAAAGTAAAAATACTATGTTTAATAATAATATAGCGAGATCTAAGGATATCTATAGCTTACAAGGCAATAAAAATTATCCTAGTGCTAATGCTATTCTCTTTTACCATCCAGATTTTATACATGGATCCAAAGCTGAAAAGGAAATATACAAATATATTGAAAAAAATACTAATATAAAAAAGAAAGTTCAATTTAAAGTTAAAAATGATGAGTGGCATCTTTATATTCTTGATTAAATAATGATTTATAAAAAAATAAATAACTGCAGAATTTGTAAATCTAAAAGAATTAGTAAAGTTTTAGATTTAGGTGATCAAGCTCTTACAGGAAAATTTCCACTACTAAAAAATAAAAATGTCTTAAAAACACCTTTGGCTATTTCACTCTGTAAAAACTGTAACTTTGTACAGTTGTCTCATAATTTTAATAATACTCACTTATACAACATGGATTATGGATATGAGTCTGGAATAAACTCAACAATGAAAAAACATTTATCAGATATTGTAAAAAAAGTTCAAAAATTCAAAAAACTAACTAATAATAATATTGTTATGGATATAGCTTCAAACGATGGAACATTATTAAATTCATATGACAGAAATATTATAAAAATTGGTGTTGATCCTATTTTGAATAAATTTAAGAAGAACTATAAAAATATTAAATACAAGATAGGAGATTTTTTTTCTTACTCTAATTTTAAAAAATTAAACATTAAGAGAAAAGTTGATGTGATCACTGCCTTTGCTGTTTTTTATGATGTAGAAAATCCAAATAGTTTTCTACAAGACATAAAAAAAACATTAGATAAATACGGTATATTCATAATGGAGCAATCAAACCTTGCGTACATGATTAAACTCAATTCATTTGACACCATATGTCAGGAACATCTAGGTTATTATTCAACTATAGTTCTTAAAAACATGCTTGAGGTTAATGGATTGAAAATATTTGATCACCAATATAATGATAGTAATGGAGGTAGCTCCAGATATTTCATCAAACATCAAGAAAATAAAAAGATAAGCGTTAATAACAAAAATATTTCAAAAGCATTAAAATTTGAGTCGAAATATAAACTTGAAGATATTAAAACCTACATTAAATTTGAAAAAAAAATAAAAGAAATAAAGAGCACAACATTAAATGTGTTTAAAAAAATTTTATCTCAGAATAAAGTAATTCATGGCTATGGCGCTTCTACAAAAGGAAATGTGATACTTCAGTACTTTAATTTAAATAATAAACAAATAGATTATATTTCTGACAGAAACCCAGCAAAATGTAATAGATTTACTCCTGGAACTAAGATTAAAATAATTTCAGAGTCAAAGTCTAGAAAAATAAAACCAGATTTTTACTTTGTATTACCATGGCATTTTAAAAAAGAAATTTTAACAAGAGAGAAAAAAATACGAAAAAAAGGAACTAAATTTATATTTCCTTTACCAAAATTTCAGATTATTTAATGAATAAAGACCTTGTTATAATTCCAACCTATAACGAGTCTATAAATTCTACACTTATCTATGAAAAAATTAGAATTACAAATAAAGATATTCATATTCTATTTATTGATGATGGCTCACCTGATAATACCGCCGAAGTAATAAGATTAATTCAAAATAAAGATACAAACGTTTTTCTACTTGAGAGGGGCAAAAAAAGGGGGATTGGGTCAGCTCATAAGGCAGGCTTTATTTGGGCTGACAAAAAACTTTATTCACGTGTGATTACAATTGATGCTGATTTGTCTCATAATCCAGATTTGATTAATGGAATGTTAGAACTCCTTAAAACTAAAGATATAATTATCACAGGTAGATTTTTAGACAAGAAATCACTAGAAGAATGGTCTTTGATAAGAAAAATTATTACACATACAAGGCATTATATTATAAAAAAATTGTTTAGTATTCCTTACGACACATCTGGAGCTTTTAGATGTTATAATTTTAAAACTATAAAATTACAGGATTTAATTGCTGCTAAAGATGATGGCTATTCTTTTTTTTGGGAAAGTTTAATAATTCTTTTTCAACTAAAATATAAAATTTATGAAATACCCATGAGACAACCAAAAAGAATATATGGATCATCCAAGATAGCTTTGAGCGATATATTTAGAGCAATATCTTACCTGCTATATTTTTATATAAAAAACTTATTAAAAAAAAGAATTAATTAAGCGACTATTTTAATAACAGTGACGGCCAATGTTTTGGGTCGTACACAGTGTTAATTGCATTTGCACATTCAAAAGTACAAGTACAGTTTTTTGCAATTTTTTGAAATTCTTTGGCTTTAGCAGATTTGACAATATCAACAATATCTAAATTAGTATTATTTACAGATCCTATGTTAGAAACATCCCATAATTTTTCAACTTCACATCCTCGAACAATACCGTCAGGAAGAACTTCAACGAACCTACCACCTGCTTTACATGGAGAATAAATTTTATCACTGTCGATTCTTTTTACTGTTTCAAGATGAATTTTTTCAAATAATCTTCCATTAAAACTGTTCTGCCAATTTTTTGATGTTCTTTTGTGTTGAATTTTTGATAGTCTTTCGTAATCTTTTTTTAGAGCTAATTGTTCTTTTGCAGGAACATCTCTCAATAAAATAAGTTCGTGGAAGTCGATTGGCCAGCTCGCTGTTTCTTCAAATAATTCTTCTAGAACATGTTTATTATCTTGAGTAATAACTGAAGCTAATCTTAAAAAAAAATTTGGTTTTCTTCTGTATTGCTTCATCTCAGCTATGGTTTCTAAAACTTTTTTATAAGCACCTTTAAATTTTCTTACTTCATCATGAATTTCTTCAGGACCATCCAGCGAAATAGATAATGTGAATTCAGTATCAGGATGTCTTTGAATAATTTCTGGAACATACTTCTTAATTCTATCTATATAAAAACCGTTACTTTTTATACTTATTCTTGGAACGTTACAATTTTGAATAATATTATCAACAATCTCAACGAAATCTTTTCGTAAAAAAGGTTCCCCTCCAGTGATTGTCAAATGAAGTAAGCTGTTAGCTTTTTTGAATACTTGGCCCCACTGTTCTGGAGAAATTGTGGGAGTAGTTCTGGCATCTACAGCAGCATGAATGCAAAAACCACATTTCATATTACACCTGCCATCTACATAAATAATAGCATAGTTTGGTATTTCTTGAAGAAAGATAGATTTAAAAATTCTATATAAAATATTTATACTTCTATTCATAATTGAGTCTTATTTTACAATATATATGCTTAAAATAGGTCAAAATAAATTAAATTTTTTGTGTTTTTGGTATAAGTGTTTATTAATAAAAAAATTTAATCCTTAATAAAAAAAATCAATGTTATTGACTAAAAAAAGAATTTCTATCATTATGCCAGCTTATAATGCTGAAAAAACCATTAGAAACACCTTAAAAGCAATTATAAGAGAAACTAAAAATATTATTGCTGAAATAATAGTTGTTGATGATAATAGCAACGATAACACGACCCAAATCGTTTCAAGTTTTAAAAAAATTAAACTTATTGTTCTAAAAAAAAATAAAGGTGCTGGTAATGCGAGAAACATTGGAGTCAAAAAAGCAAAATATGAAAATTTATGCTTTATAGATTCTGATATATTGATTGGTAAAAGGTCAATCTATAGTCTGTTAAAAAGACTTTATAAAGACAAGATTACTGGGTCTGTATCTGCCACACAAGATCTTTATAATTTAAATAAAGAAGATTGGTCTTCAGAATTTGTTTGCCTCAAGTCATGCTTTGGAACTCATAATTTCAGTAAGGAAAAAAAATTTTCATCTATCTGCTCAGAATTTTGTATTATTTCAAAAAAATTTTTTATGAGAGTTGGAAGATGGAAAGCCTTAGAAAATGCTGGTGGTGAAGAATTTGATATGGGTTATAAAATTCGAAAACTAAATAGAATTAATATTAAATTAAAAAGAGCTAAATACTCTGGTTACTGGTGTGGTATACTTCTTAGATCAAAAAGAGTTGTTGCAAGAACGATAAAGTATATTCCTTTACTATTAAAAAAAAAAAAATTTGATACCGTTGGAACATTTGCAACTTCTAATCAGGCTTTTTCAGCATTATTAAGTTTATTTATTCTATTAAGCTCTATTGTGTTTTTAATTTTTAATTATACTTATATTTTTGAAGGCTATAATGTTAATAATTTTCAAATTTTGTTTGTTGTTAAGTTTTTTTTTATTATCCAACTATTAGTAGAGATAGAATTTTTGATATATTCTTATAAATGTAAAGGAGTAAAAATCTTTATTTTGTCATTATTTGGAATACAATTAATTAATTTTGCCCTGATAGTTGGAGGACTTTTATTTATTATTAAAAGTTTTTATAGAAAATTAATTTATTAAAAAAAAATTTTTAGGATTGTTTTTATTAAAACATTAAAAATATCATTAAAATATTTTAATTAACTTACTGACTGACCTGATGGTTAATGACAACAATAAAATAATTGCTTTAGTAATATAATTTTTGAAATTAAAGTATTTCTTAACAAAATTATCTAATTCTTTTTTTTCTACACTGTTTGTAACAAATTCTCTATTTGCTATGTTAAAAAATAAATTTTTATGTTTATGGCTATAAGCTATTTTTTTAGATTTACTTAAATACACTAGATGACAATGAAAATAGTTCTTTAAGAAAAAGTTATTGTAAGGATCTTGTTTAGCTGCACGTAAAGAAATAATTATTTTTTTATTATTTTTTTTTAATTTTGTAACTAATTTATTTATAGTGTCTTTTTTAAGTTTTTTTTGTGCAAAGTTTTTTAAGACAGAAAAAATAAAATTTGGTTTGTAATAATTTCTATTAACTTCAGTTTTGATGCCAGGGCTTTTGATAAAACATGTTATCTTGATTTTTTCATTTAAGAATAAATTTTTATAATAGGCTTCATATTTTTCTTTTGATATTTTTTTATTAAAATGCAATTGATCATGAGGTTTTAAATTCAGCCCATGATCCGATAAAAAAATTAAGGTATCTCTATTTTCATTATATTTTATAAGGTCTAAATTAGATTTTAC
>TARA_B110000971_G_scaffold215510_1_pt1 | contig 47353 bp, 41 predicted proteins | sample TARA_B110000971 | Tara Oceans TARA_B110000971 (sample SAMEA4397842) | marine metagenome | biome: Polar Biome; feature: [SRF] surface water layer (ENVO:00010504); material: water (ENVO:00002006), including particulate matter (ENVO:01000060) such as... | depth 5 m | reverse complement strand
GAGATTGAATCACGGAGAGATTAAAATGCAACCAGAACTGAAAATTCTTGCGACAAACCTACAATTTCCAGAAGGCCCGATTGCTATGCCAGATGGCAGTGTCTTGGTGGTTGAAATTGAACGCGGCACCCTCTCCAGAGTTCAAAATGGACAAGTTGAAGTGATTGCAGAGTTAGGCGGCGGACCCAATGGCGCTGCAATAGGGCCTGATGGCGCCTGCTATATCTGTAACAACGGCGGTTTTGAATGGATAAAGGCCGGCGATAAAACTTATCCTGGGGAACAACCCGGCAATTATAGCGGCGGCAGAATTGAGCGCGTTGATTTAATCAGCGGCGCAGTGACTACACTGTATACCCAGTGCAATGGTCTGCCGTTACGTGGACCCAATGACATTGTTTTCGACCGCACTGGAGGGTTTTGGTTTACAGACCACGGCAAAACAAGGCCTCGGGATAGGGATCGGACCGGCGTTTTTTATGCGCAGCCGGATGGCTCGTCCATTAATGAGGTGATTTTCCCCATGGAAGCGCCAAATGGCATTGGTCTTAACGCAGATGAAAGCACCGTTTTTGTTGCAGAAACACCTACTGGCAAAGTATGGGCATTTGATCTAGCAGGCCCTGGCGAACTTGAGACAGGCAAAAATTCGAAACGACTACTGGCGGGCCGCAACGGGCACTTTATGTTCGACTCTTTAGCCATTGATGCCAATGGTGATGTCTGTGTAGCGACGCTTTTGGATGGGGGTATTACCACCCTATCCGACCGCGGCGCCTCTTTGCAAACAGATGCGCAAACAGATGCGCAAAAAGAACCCCAATTTGTGCCGATGCCGGACCGCATCACCACCAATATTTGCTTTGGTGGTACTGATTTAAAGACCGCGTACATTACCCTGTCGTCTACCGGCCAGTTGGTTGCAATGGACTGGCCTGTAGGTGGTTTGCCGCTGAATTTTCTGAACAAGTAAGTATTATGCTAAAACTCCTAGTTGTGCCCTATTTTGTCGCGCTGTTGCATATATGCGGCGCTGCTGTGGCCGCTGATGTCACCGACGAGCGCCTGCATATCGTTATTCCAGCGGGCCCAGGCGGCGGATTAGATGCAACGGCCAGGGCCATTGGGCGGGCCTTAGTCAGTGACCAAGAAGTTGCTCGAGTCAGCTATGAAAACCGCACCGGTGGCGGTGGCGGCAAGGCTATGGCGTACTTTGTCGAATCTAATGATTCGTTGAGAGATACCCTCTTGGTTAACTCCACGCCACTGCTTATTCGCTCGCTTCAGGGACTATTTCCGCATTCTTACAAGGATTTAACCCCCCTTGCCGGTCTTATTGCAGACCCGGGAGTTATTGCCGTGCGCGCAGATTCACCCTATCAAACGTGGGCCGATGTAGTGCTGGCTATGAAACAAAAGCCGGGCAAACTATTCGTCGGCGGTGGTTCGGTCAAGGGCAGTCTTGACCATATTATTTTGTCGTTGCTAGTCGATAAAGTGGGCATTCCACCTAGAAGCGTGCGTTATTTACCCTACGACGGCGGGGGCAAGGCTATGCTGGCCCTACTCAGCGGCGAGGTTGATATATTGGTCAGTGGCCTTGGTGAGACGCTGTCACAACAAAAAGCTGGCAGTATTGTGTTGTTAGGTATGACTGCAGAGCAGGCAAATCCAACTTTTCCCCAAGTGCCGACCTTTAAGGCGCAGCAAGTGGACGTTGTATTTTATAATTGGCGCGGGCTCTTTGCGCCCTCTTCTACTGAGCCCGAGCAGCGCGATCAGTGGATTACGCAATTATCTAATACGGTTGCGGGTGAAGAGTGGCAGCTGCAGCTAGCACGCTATGGTTGGCAACCGTTGTTTCTGCCGGGCGATGAGTTTGTTGATTATTTGTCTGAGCAAGAAATCATGCTCAAGGCTGTGCTCCTGCAATTAGGCCTCGTGCGCTAGGAGATACCTTGGTTTATCGCAGTATTTTAGTTGCACTGTTCGCTATTGGCGCCGGTTATGTGCTGTTGACCTCGCAGATTGTCTTAGACCCCTGGAGCGAGATGGATGCGGTCAATTCGCGAACCCTACCCTATATTTACGGACTAGGTTTAATGCTTTGCGCCTTCGGCCTTGCATGGCAAAAACCTCAGAAAGTGACATTCTCGCCTCGATTATTGCCACTGACATTGGTCTGCCTTGCCATTGTTGTCTTCATCATTTTGCTGCCCTTTGTGGGGTTGTGGTGGTCACTAGGCACACTATTACTGCTAAACATGTTACTCATGGGCGAGCGGCGATTGCCCATTCTGCTGGGCATGTCCCTTGGCGTACCGCTAGCCGGTTGGACCTTAGTTGAGAAATTACTCGAAATGGTTATCCCACTTTAGCCATGCTTGAAGGCATCATGACAGGGATCGCTACCGCCTTAACTTTAAGTAATTTGAGTTGGGTGGTCTTTGGCTGTATTGCTGGCACCTTTATTGGCATGATTCCCGGTCTCGGCCCCATCAGCGCCATCGCGTTAATGATTCCCATATCCTATTCTCTAGACCCCGCCGGTGGTTTGATTATGATGGCTGGCGTCTACTATGGCGCGGTTTTTGGCGGCTCTACTTCTGCCATCTTGATCAACGCGCCGGGGGTTGCCAGTACTGTGGCCTCAAGTTTTGACGGCTATCCCTTGGCGCGCTCTGGCAAGGCGGGCAAAGCATTGGCGATTGCCGCTTACGCCTCGTTTTTTGGCGGCACTTTTGGCGCCATTATGCTGATGTTCTTTGCCTCAACGCTGGCGTTGTTGGCACTGCAAATTCAAAGCCCGGAGTATGCGGCGCTGATTCTATTTGCCATGACAAGTATTGTTGTTTTTGCGCAACCGGGCCAACGTTTCCCAAGTGCGGTGACACTTTTATTGGGACTGATGCTGGGTACTGTGGGAACAGATCAATTAGGTGGCGTACAACGCTTCACCTTTAATCAGATAGATTTGACCGACGGCATTCACTTTGTACTCTTGGTTATGTCAACTTTTGCTCTGGCGGAAGCGTTCAGGCTGTTTATTGCGCAATCTCCACGATCCGAGCAGAAAGTATCTTTACGAGATTTGAAATTGGCAAAATCCGAAGTACGTAAACTGACACCAGTTGCCGGACGCAGTGCCTTACTCGGCTTCGTTGTCGGTGTCATGCCGGGTGCCGGTGCTACATTGGCCAGTTTCTTTGCCTACGATCTAGAGAAACAAATCGGCGATGGCAGTCTAGAAGCAGGTTTAACCGCGCCAGAAGCCGCTAACAACGCAGCCTCTACAGGATCATTCGTACCTCTTTTAAGTTTGGGTATTCCCGGTTCAGGCACCTCTGCGGTACTACTCGGTGTGATGCTCGCTTACGGCCTGCAGCCTGGCCCCACCTTGATTGTCGAGCAACCTGAGGTGTTTTGGGGTGTAATTATTTCAATGTATGTGGGGAATTTGCTGCTCTTGCTACTTAATCTGCCGCTGATTCCCTATCTTGCGAGGCTCATCAACCTACCCACTAAGGTTTTGTTGCCTCTGGTCATAGGTTTCTCTCTTATCGGCGTATTTCTGACCACATTTAGTGTATTCGATTTAGCGCTAATGCTTGGATTTGCCCTGGCTGCCGGTCTGCTTAGGGCTTATGGCTTCCCTTTAGCTCCCCTGCTTTTGGGCTTTATCATGAGCGGTTTATTTGAAGAAAATTTGCGCAGAGCTCTTATGCTCAGCTCTGGAGAGTTGAGTTATCTCTTAGATCGGCCAATTACCCTCTTCATCTTGATCGCCTGTTTGTTAATTTGCTGTATACCGCTATGGAATAGACGCTCCGCATGACATACCATAGCGTTTTTAACGCAAGCTAGAATTCGAGGGGCATTATGCGTAGACCTTTTGGTAGAGGAAGAGACGAGGAAGGAACAGAGGCGATTAACCTTACGCCAATGTTAGACGTGGTATTTATCATGTTGATTTTCTTTATCGTAACGGCGACCTTTGTTAAGGAAGTTGGTTTGGACGTGAACCAGCCAGACGAAGATAAACCGAAAACGGTGGATCCTGACAAAAAGAGCATCGTGGTGAAAATCACTAAGCGCGATAGAATTCAAATTGCCAAGCGTGACATTGACCGTCGTGCAGTGCGGGCGAATATTGAACGCCTCCATGCAGAGAATCCTGAGGCGCCGGTTATTATTCAACCCCACCCTGATTCAACAACTGATTTGATGATTCATATCATGGACTCGGCACGACAGGCTGGCGTTTATAACGTCTCCCTGGCAGCGCAATAGTTCAGATTGAATTGTAAGTAGTGCCAGCTCTGCTGTAGCTACTGTGAAAAGGCCGGTTTACCGGTCTTTTTTTTGCCTGTAACTTATTCTTAAGAATCAATTAGACGTGATGTTATGCAGCCCATAGATCTCCGCAGCGATACGGTAACCCAACCTTCTGCAGCCATGCGCGATGTGATGCGTAATGCGCCGGTGGGTGATGACGTTTATGTAGAAGACCCCACCATGATTGCCCTTGAGACCTATGCGGCCAATCTGTTGGGTAAAGAAGCGGCGTTATTTGCGCCCTCAGGCACGCAGTCGAATTTGCTTGGCCTGTTGGCTCATTGTCAGCGAGGTGATGAATATATAGTCGGCGCTAATGCCCATACCTTTCGCTATGAAGGCGGCGGCGCGGCGGTGTTGGGTAGCATTCAGCCGCATAGTATTGCTATGGATCAGCAAGGTTGTTTGAGCTTGGAGGATATCCGCGGTGCCATTAAGCCAGATGATATTCATTTCCCATGTAGCAAAGTGGTTTGCCTCGAAAATACCCATGCAGGCGCCCCGCTACCGGTAGATTACGCCTTGCAAGTTCGCCAACTCTGCGACCAATTTGGCTTAGCCCTGCACTTGGACGGGGCGCGATTATTTAATGCGGCGGTGGCGCAAAATGTCAGCCCCAGAGACATCGCCGAGCACTTTGATTCGGTATCTATCTGTTTGTCCAAAGGCCTTGGCGCACCGGTTGGTTCGCTGTTGCTGGGTACCAAAGAGTTGATTAAAGTTGCCCGCAGATGGCGCAAGGTTTTAGGTGGTGGCATGCGTCAAGGCGGCATTATCGCTGCCGGGGGGCTGCATGCTTTGACCCATCACGTCAGCGACCTCGTTATTGATCATCAGCGTGCAGAGCGCGTGGCGAAGGTACTAGAGGCCAAATTTGGCACCGATGCGGTGCGCTTGGCGACCAATATGATTCACCTCAATCTGTCAGCAGCATGTTATGAGAAACTGGCACGTTGGTTAAGCGACGCAGGCATTAAGGTAGGTCGACCTAGGTGGGTTTTTCACCGTGACATTGATGACAATGCTGAGGCCAAGGTGTGCGACTGCATTCGTAGCTTTTTAGACTAACTAGTGTTCGTCAAACCGCACAGTGTGATTGTATTGACAGTTTTCAGGATAATTCTTAACTTCAAATACGGCTCACAAGGGCAACGATGGCGCCCGTGACCAAGGTCACCACGGTGCCGCTGAGCACTGAGCGTGGAGCAATTTTGAGATACTCTTCCTTGCGTTCAGGCACCAGTATCGCCAAGCCGCCTAATAAGATCCCTAGACTGCCAATATTCGCAAAACCACACAGCGCGTATAGTAAAATAAGCCGGCTTTGAGGCGAAAACAGTTCAGAATTTTGGGCCAGTTGGATAAAAGCCATCAATTCATTGAGCACCAGTTTAGTACCCAGTAAGGCCCCTGCCGGCATAGCTTCGCTCCAAGGAATGCCAATCAGCCAGGCAATAGGCGCAAAAAACCAGCCTAGAAGCTGCTCAATAGAAAAACTCTCTCCGTTGATAATAAAGTTACTCAGTAGAATATTCGCCAGAGCAACAAAACTCACCAGCACCAGTAGCATTGCGCCTACATTTACCGCCAGTGAAAGACCATCTTTTGTCCCCTGGCTCAGTGCATCCATAGAGGACGAGTAGGTTAAATCTATACGGCTATCGTCACTTTGGGTGTCTTGGGTCTCAGGGATAAGCAGGCGTGAAATATAAATGGCGCCGATCATATTGATCATTGAGGCGCCGAGTATATGGCCAATAATGCCAGGCAAAACTCCCTCTAGAATGGATGCAAAGAGCACCATTACGCTGCCTGCCACCGTAGACATGCCCAAAGTCATGACTGTGAAAAACTCTGATCGGGTGAGTCCGGCTAGATAAGCGCGAATGACCAATGGTGTTTCAACCATACCCAAGAATAAGCTGGCAGCGCCTGCTGTGGCGACACTGCCGCTGACTTGAAGAGACCTTTGTAACCCCTTGCTCAATACGCGGACGATACTGGGGAGTATTTTCCAGTGCCACAACAGAGCAACGACTACCGAGAAAACAATGACCTGAGGTAATACTCGAAAGGCAAATAAATAGGGTGCTGTGTTGCCATCAAGACCTATTGGGAATGCCCCGCCGCCCAAATAGCCGAAAAGAAACTCTGTTCCCGCTCGAGTGGCTTGTTCAATGGCGCTAATAAAGTAGTTTAGCCCGAGCAAAAAATCTGTAATCCAAGGCACCCGCAACAGCAGCAGGGCCAGTAAAAACTGGATAAATAATCCAGTGACGACGAAGCGCCAAGACACCGCTGCGCGGTTTTCGCTGAAGGCCCAACAACAACCCAGAAGAATCCCCAAACCTAGAATTGCCTGCATTTTAATTCATCACAAAAATTGTTAACACGTAATTGCCTGCCACCTGCCAGTGACCGGTACCCGAATGCAATGCACTGTTGGGAGCATGAGTACCCAAATATTCAATAGTGAACGTCTGGGTTGACCAATCTAACGTAACCGTAGCCTCTTGGAAGCCGATAAATTGTCCGCCTATTGGAAAGATCGCCTTGTAGCCAGATTCCTTAGCAGAAAATGCAATAGCAGGCGCTATGTCGGGAAGGCCGGCTAGAATGGCGCGTTCGCTTTGGGTAAATAGCGCTTCAAAGAGTTTTTCTTTCACCCTGTCAGTGCGCTCTAAATCTATACCAATGCCTTTTAGTTCTGTAGTAATCACTGCTGCAGCGGCTATGTCGCAATGGCTAATACTGCCTGTGTAGCCGATTGAAGGCCATACTGGTGAACGAGCTTGCCTAAGAATGGGTTCAGGGTCTATGTTAAGTAGCGCCTGGCAGCGGTGGGCGCAATAGCGACCGCTGGAAAACTCCTGCTGACGTTTCTCGGCCATAGAGGCCAAAACTGCTGTTTCCGTAGCCATCAATTGACTGCGATAGTCCGCGATCGGCGCTAGCACCAACGCAGTGCCGTCTAATTCGGGCAAACCATTGGTCAGAGGCATTAAGTCTGGGTGTTCACAAGCCTGCCGCAATGTTATCCATCCTCAATAGTGAGCGCCCAAGTATACACGGGCAACTGCCCTCAGATGACAGGCTGAGGCCTAGTTTTTGATGTCAAAATAAACATTGGGTATGAAAAAACCGAGTAACCACTGACGCTCTTTAGTAATATTGGTTGCTTACGCGCCGAGGCTGTGCCGCCCTTTCCCCGGTAAGGGTTTACAGGTAGTGGCAGATTTACATGACTGAGAGTTTTTGATGGGTCAAATTATATTGCTGAACGGTTGTTCCAGCGCTGGTAAAACGACACTTGCCATTAAGTTGCAGCAATTACTTCAAGCGCCATATCAGCACATGGCTTTGGATCAGTTCCGCGATGGCATGCCCAGTCGGGTGCGTGGATTGAATTCTCCTGCTGGAGACCCAGGCGCTTCCGGACTAAATGTTGTACCTGCCTTACAAGAAGGTGAATGGGTTACGCAAATTCAATTTGGCGATTATGGCGAGCAGGTTTTGAAAGCCATGCGCCGATCCATTGCAGGGTTTGCGCAAATGGGCTGCAACGTGATTGTAGACGATTTGCTCTTTAAGCGTGAATACCTAGACGATTATGTAAGTATTTTGAACCCAGAGAAAACTTGGTTTATTGGTGTTAAGTGCTCACTAGAGGTAGTACTGGCGCGAGAAGCGTTGCGGCCCGGAAGGTTTCCCGGTACTGCGGTATCGCATTACAAACAGGTCCATGAACATGGCCTAAATTACGATTTAGAAGTGGACACCAGTGCCGCCAGTCCGCGGCAAGTAGCCCAGGCCATTGTGGATCGAATAGCCACCCCACCAAAGGTGTTCACGGCAGCTCGAAATCTACTCTAAAGATATCGGCTATTTCCTTTCCATTGTGTCTTTCGCGCGAAATATACGCGCTGTTATTGGCGTTTCGAGCAAATGTGATGGCCTCGCGTTGACCAATATAGGGCAAGTGGATTGCTATCGCAGGTTGAGTTAAATCCGCTCTATTTAGTAAATAGGCATCCTTCAGAGTCGTCACTAACAAGTGATTTGCGCTGATACTCATGCCAGTTGGCTTGCCCATGTGAGGAGCTGCATCTGCAAATAGAGATTCTTCACCCTGGTTGAGTCGCGGAATTGAGTAGATATCTGCAACTTTTTCGGCGATTAACTCAAGGTCTGCAGAAGTTTTAATTTGCTCTAGGTCTATGCGGTACAGCTCGTTTGGAACATTGCGTTTGCTCAGAAGCAGTATTTCCCCCCGTAGGGTATCCACTGCCACTGCTTCGACGTCTCTAGGCCCATCCGGATAACGAAAACTTTTCTGCCAAATTGGTTCTAGAGGTATTTGGTTATTACTATCGATTTCCGGCTCCGCCACAACCAACACAGAAACAAAGGGACGCCAGCGCAAGTTGTCGCCTGTGTCGGCTAATAAAAGATAGGCTTTGCCACCAATAACGAAGCTGTCCATGGCTTCCCAGTCAGTGGGGTTTGGAATGTTGATTTGCCACTGACCTAACGCAACTCCGGTGGTGCTCAAAGCGAAAATGCGCGCAGAGTCGCCGCTGTCGTTGAAAGACCAAAGCACATTATCTGACAAGTTACTGCTCGCTAGGCCACTGGACTCACTCAGTTCTTTGTCTTGAATGTCTCCCATCCAATACGTTTGGCTAGTGGTGGTTTTGGCTGAGATTTCTGTAAAAAAAACTTTTTTGGCTACCATTTGCCAAGCGAAACGACCCGCGTTGGGTAAATCGTGTCCCCTACTCATCGCTATTGAAACTACGCCTATGACTAGAATAAATCCGCTTGATAGAATAATTAATATGCCCAGTTTGGCGCGCTTTAACATAGTTTAAACCTAGTTTTAACATAGCTTGAATAGAGGTAATGTACCGATTTGTGTTTGTGGCCGATCTAGTTTTTGCGCGGCTCTGGTCAAGGGTCCAATTGTTTCGCTAGTATCCTTAATGGACATTGGTCTGACAATGACAGTACCATTTTAATGCAAAACTAATCGCAGCGTAATGCAAATTGGGAGCACTACAATCGACACCCAGGATCAAAACCCGTCACAAAGCGAAGAGGTAGAAACCCTTGCTCAGTTCATTAAGAATGCTCAGCATATTGTGTTTTTTACTGGGGCCGGTATAAGCACAGAGTCCGGAATCCCTGATTTTCGCAGTCCAGGCACCGGGCTTTGGAATAAAATTCAACCCGTTCAATTTGAAGATTTCATTGGCTCTGAAGAGATACGTTTGGAGTCTTGGACGCGGAAATTTTCTGGTGACCAAGTCATGCTTACAGCACAGCCTAATGAGGGCCACAAAGCCATTGTGGATCTAAACACTATGGGAAAGTGTTCTGGTGTTATCACGCAGAATGTCGACAACCTGCATCAAAACTCTGGTCTAGCTGAGGAAAAAATTGTCGAACTACACGGTAACGCAACTTACGCGTCGTGTTTGAGTTGCGTACAACACTACGAATTGAACGAACTGAAGGATCAGTTTGAAAATGCTCAACGCATTGCGCCCTGCCCGAGCTGTGGTGGAATAATAAAGACAGCGACTATTTCATTTGGTCAAGCGATGCCTGAAGTTCCCATGCAACGGGCAACGGCAATGGTAGAAAGCTGTGATTTGCTCATTGTTTTGGGCTCTTCATTAAGCGTTTATCCAGCTGCAGGCTTTCCAGAATATGCTAAGCAACTTGGCGCTAAACTAGTGATCATTAATCGCGATGAGACCGGCCTGGACAGCATCGCCGATTTAGTTATTCAGCGGCAGATAGGTGTGGTTATGCAACAAGCATATCAGCGCTTGCAAGGGTTATAGGCAAGCACTTGGACGCAAACCTACGTGGTCATTTTGTTGCGAAACGTACGCAACGAGTATTCGATCGCCAATGCGATCAAGATGCTCTGTTAAAAGCGCGCTGGATGCAGATGGGCGCGGGAGATCGATCTTTGAATTACTACGAGCTCAATGTTCTAACCCAAGAAAACCTCGTGCCTCGAGATCTTTGTCTATTGGCGGGCATGCAGATTCAAATCAGTGATTACGGCATTTTAGGTTATGCTATGAAAAGTGCGCAAACACTCTCTCAGGCACTGCACCTTGCATCCAAGTATCGACAAACAGCTGTGCCGTTAATGAATGTAAATTTTGCACTTGAGGGCGACCTCTATGCAGTGATTTTGGAAAATACTTCGGGCCTTGCGCAAGGCATGTTTAGCCTGTTAGTTGAAGAGTTGATGGCGACTTTTCCGCGAGTGATTTATCAACTCACTGGCGAAGAAATTCTTGCGCGCAAAGTTGAGTTGTCTTATCCCAATCCAGGGCATATGCACAGCTATCAAAAAATATTTAGCTGCTTACCGAATTTTGATGCAAACCGTTGTGTTTTTGCCTTCTCTGCTAAAGCGCTAGCCCTGCCTTTACTCGCCAAAGATGCCAATATGCTGGAGTTATTGGACCGTCGATGCCAAGACTTATTAGATTTTGCTGGGGTCACTAAAGGTTTGAGTCACAATGTGACAAGGCTGCTGCTACAGCAGCTATCCTCAGTGAATAGCGCCAATGATATCTGCAGTTTACTTAATATTAGTGAACGTACATTGCGGCGCAACTTGGCCAAAGAAAATACTTCATTTCAGGCACTTTTAGATGATGTAAGACAGCGCTTCGCAGAAGATTGTTTGCGTACCACAACGCTTTCCGTTCAAGAAGTAGCGGAGTTGGTAGGTTATACAGAAGCCTCGAATTTCCGACGTGCATTTCACCGCTGGACTGGGCGCACACCGGACAATTTTCGTATGCACGCGCAACCTGCGCAACGATACGCTTCTAGTTTGACCGCATAAATACATGCTTACAAAAATTTCTCCGCAAATCGTCGCTCATCTGAAAGAGCATATTTTTTCTCAGCTGCCACGTTGGCGGAATGATTCTCTCGATAATTTTAAATATCTTGCTGGTGGCTACAGTAACCAAAACTATAGTTTTTCTAGAAGTTCAGATGAAGGCCTAGAAAATTTTGTGCTGAGGCTGCCGAAGGTACAACAGCCGTTCGTAAATCGCGAAATGGAATCGCGATGGTACCTTGGGCTGCCCGATCACATTGGCGTTAGGCCCCTTGCCTTAGATACAAAATCTGGCGTTATGATTACCCCAATGTTGGACGGGCAAATTTTGGCGGAAGTTTACCGTGATAATTTCGTCGAGCAGAATTTGTTAGATTACGTCAAGATTTTGCATCTGCGTTTGCCCCATATCGAGCGCGAATACAATATGTTTGAAATCGCAAAGTTGTACGAAGTAGATTCTTCTGGCCTGCCTCCGCTAGATTCGTTGCAACTATATCAAGCCTGTCACAATGACCTTAACCCTTGGAACATCATTGTCACCGAGGACGGCTGGCGCGCTATTGATTGGGAGTTTGTCGGGTTAAACGACCCTCTATTTGACTTGGTTGCTCTGCATCAAGGCCTAGAACTTTCGGCTTCAGGACTAATGGAATTAAGCCACCAGCTCATTGGTCATGCTGACCCAGATAGATTGTCGAAGGTGCTAAAAGCTTTTTGGTATCGCGAATGGGCTTGGGCTGACTTTCAAATGCGCGCTGGTAATCTGCGCGAAGAGATTGTTGCGCAGCATAAACTGGCAAACGAGAGATTGGCCGGTCTCTAGCCAATTGTGCGGTTACTGGTCCTTTTTTCTAGGGCGGCTATCGCACAATCAAGCCTTTTTTGACCAATGCCATGCACCACATCAAAGGGTAAATCTCTTACCCGTAGTTCGTGCTGATAGATTTCAAACAGTCTCTCTCTATCACGTGGGTTTTCTCTAAGGGGGTCTGGTTGCCAAACAATGTCTGGTGCGCAGAGCAAATAATGTCGGGGCGACTGGCATTGCATGGCGTCTTGAAAAACCGCTGGCACTGGGCCGTACTTTTCACGCCACCAAATAATCAGTGTGAGCAAATCAGTGTCTAGAATAAGGTTGTGGGCGCCCTCTTCCGAGGCCTGCTGAAGTTTAACCAGCGCAATTAGATCTGAGGGTTTGTATTGCCAACCCGGCGGCATAGATTGGAGATAATTCCGAGCGTGTTCGGCAACAACAGGTAGGCTCAGCCGAACACTCAATTGCTCAGCCAGCTGAGTTTTTCCACAAGACTCGGGGCCGGTTAAGACAATAATCACGTCACGTCTTGCATGCTTTTTTGCCATGACCTAAAGCCTATAACTGCCATAGCAAGATAGACGGTATACAAGCCTGCGTAGAGGAAAAGCCCAGGTTGCCCGTCTACCCCCTTAGTGAGATACAAGACAATTTGTACTGCGTCGATAATGAACCAAGCGACCCAACTGTATAAATGCTTTCTGGCAGTCATCCACATTGCAGTAAAGCTGGCTACTGTTGTGAAGCTGTCGGCATAAGCTAAATCAGCGTTAGAAAACTCAGAAAACACCCAGCCCATCAAAACGCTGCCTAGAAGTGTAACGGCGACTAAATTGAGGTTGGTCAATTTGCTCGTTCTAATGGGTTTTAGAATACCCTGTTGACGCTGCTGAGCGCCGCCATAAACCCAGTAGTACCAGCCATAGGCATTCATCAAGACATAGTAAAGGTTGAGCAGAACGTCAGCAAAAAGATTGGCCCTGGCCACCACTATTACAGTGATAAGCGCGTAGATTAAGCCGACGGGAAAAGTCAGGACGTTTTCTTTGATTAGCAACCATACGCAAACCAAGCCACTAATAACGCCGGCCAACTCTAACCAATTATTTACAAGATAACTTAGTAGCACACTTTTGCCTTAACAAAGAAACGCCCGGATTTAGACGCAATTTCACTGGAGATGCAAAGTAGCAAATGTTGCCGGGAAAGGCTCGTTAATCGAGGGTTGTTTAACGCCTACAAGCCCTATCTGACGAGATAAACGTAATCACAAGTGGCCGAACCATAACAAAGTCTATCGTCACAGATCTGCTGTAACCTGTTTAGGCAGCAATGACCGTCACCCATTGGTTTTCTACGAGTATTTCAATGGTCCCATACTTCAAATCAAAAGGTACCAATTGGGGGCATGGAATAACAGGTGTTAGCTGATTGTTTTGACTGTGGGTACTCAGTTTGTGCAGCACTGCCTCGGTAAAGGGAACGAAGGCCAAATTGGGCCTTTCTTTTGCAGCTTTTGCGTTTGCAACGTCTAGATCTTTATTCATGCGCCCAACACTCTTTGATTAGACTTCTAGTAAGCCTCAACATGCTCAAGGTATATGGTACAAATTCACGAAGAATAGTTGAAGATAATGAAGGAATATCGGACCCATGAAGCGCCGTGTATTGGCAGTAGTTGGCGTTCTAGATAGCGCAAAGACGACTTGTGGGAGATGAACAAAACAGTCGTCATTGGCTCTAAACCAGCTAGAATGTGTTAAGCAAATGAATTGAAGGGTGTCTATTTTGCCAAAAAATATCGTCATTGTTGAGGATGATCCTGATCAACGATCGAACTACATGGATGCAATCTCCAAAAAGGGCTACACGGTCCGCGCGTTTGGTAGTCGTGAAGAAGCCTTAGTAGGGTTTGATGATGCGCTACCCGACTTAGCTATTCTCGACATTATTTTGGGTGACGAAGTGGATGCTGGTTTTCAACTTTGCAGAGATTTACTGACCCGGGCGCCGAATTTGCCAGTAATTTTTCTCACTGAGAGAATTAACGAAATAGACAAGATCTCCGGCTTACGTTTGGGTGCTTGGGACTACTTGCCGAAGCCAATATCTTTAGACTACTTGGCTGAACGAATTTCATCCTTGCTGCGGATCAACGAAGTGCGCAGTGATCAGGATCGCAAAGAGAGCGCCACTGGTAAAAACATTGGTGAATTGGCGCTGGATCAAGATGCCTTATTGGTGGCTTGGCGTGGCGAACGCATTGATCTGTCAGGAACAGAGTTTCGTATGTTGGCGAAACTCGTGCGTATGCCCGGCCACGCGGTGAGTTATGAAACGCTGATGAATGCAACCATGCAAAGTCTGGTAACAAATAACACTATAAATACTCATATGCGCAACATACGCAAAAAATTTGAAAAAATTGACGGCGCATTTTCTTGTATTAAAAGCGAGTATGGATTTGGTTATCGTTGGCTAGATCAATAATTTTTGTAGCGTATTAGATGGCATTCAAACTCAAATTTCGCGGCCCGAGGTTAGGCACAAAACTAGCAATGATGGGTCTGGCTTTGCTGGTTATCCCTTGGTTCAGCTATTTGCAGTTAGTCGAAATGGAGCGTTTGCTCATTCAAGGGCAGTCTCAGGCACAGCTACTAACGGCGGAGGGCATTTCTACTTTATTCAACGGTCGTGAAGACTTATTTAACGATCTACCCGTTAACGTTGAAGACTTTGAATCACTTTATGCAATGCCGTTACAAAGCACAATTCGCTTAGACGGTGACGCCGATGACTGGGGTGAAGATGCACAGAAAGCTTATCTAAAATTCGGTTCGACTACGGGTAACAGCGATGCAGATTTTTCCTTATTACTCGGTGAGCGCGCGGAATATTTGTATGTGCACATGCGTATTCAAGACCAATCGATTGTTTATCGCGACGCTGATTATTTGCGCCTAGATAACGCTGATCATATTCGTTTAAATTTTATTCGCACCGACGGCGCTGACGGGCGGGTTTCCCTGGTATTGCAGGAAAGTAAAGTGATTACTGGCTTTTCAATGGATGAGCAGTGGAGATTTTCGGATACAGGTAATGCAGATAATCGCATACAAGGAGTCTTAAAAGAGACGCCCGAAGCCGATGGTTTTTTCGCTGAATTCCGTATTCCACTAGACTTACTCGGCTCTCGGGCCTTTTTTGGTATGACCTTTGTAGACGTTGATGACGTCGTTGATCGTGAGATTGTTGCCAGTACTCAAACATTACCGCAGACGGAAAAACAGAACTTTAACCTAGTTGTTTTGCGCACGCCTGAGGTGCGTAAGATTGTTCAGGGACTTGGCTATGCGGGTGCACGAATATTAGTTATCGATAGTCAGCAACGAGTCAGAGCAGAAGCCGGCAGCATTCGTCCAGAATCTCCACAAGACGCAGAACAAGGTTGGTTTGCTACTGTATCCGTTTGGTTTGATGATATTCGTCCCTGGCTACACCGCAGGGTCACCGGCGAATCCCTAGACCGGTCCAGAGGCGGAATTGCTAGATCTATAGAAGACGGCGGTGACAACCCAGCAGATAAAGCCATCGCTGTGAGTCTTGGTGGAGAACCCATTGCTTTACTTAATCGAGTTTCCGAGACGCAGGAGCTTATTTTGGCGGCCCACCCGATTATTTCTGCCGAAGCAGTGATTGGCACTGTGATTGTGGAACAAAACATAGATGATATTTTGCGCTTTCAACGCTCGGCGTTAGAACAAGTATTGCTTTTGTCTGTACTCAGTTTGTTTGCTATTTTTGTCTCGTTACTTGCATTTGCAGGGCGCTTGGCTTGGCGCATACGTAACCTGAGACGAGAGGCCAGCTCTGCCATTGATGCTCGTGGGCGTTTGAAGAAATTCCAGTTGTTAAGTGAAATTGGTGCTGGTGACGAAATTGGCGATTTGGCTAGAAGCGTATCTAATATGTTAGAAAAGTTGAATCAACACAATACGTTTCTCGAGAGCATGCCGCGAACGTTGCGGCATGAAATTAACAACCCGTTGAATACGCTAAGTACTTCATTGCAGAACCTCGCCGAAGAATACCCCGGCATTGATCAGAGTAAATATCTAGAAAGTGCTCAACGCGGCGTTAACCGGATTGGATCTATCGTACAGAATTTGGCTGATGCGGCGAATCTTGAAGAATCATTAGAGGCCGAAGAATTAGAAATTATTGATTTGGATGTTCTACTCTCCAGCTATGTGGCTAATTGCTCGTTGAGTCATCCTGATGCAGATTTCACCTATCGGGGCGCAAAAAATTCAGCTTATGCGCTGGTTTCGGATTTTCGTATTGAGCAGCTCATGGACAAGGTAATTGATAACGCAGTAGATTTTCATCGCCGAGATTCGCCTATTCGCGTTCAGTTAGATTGTTTTCGTGACACTCTGCAAATTTCTGTAGCTAATCGCGGCCCTACTTTAAGCGAAGATGTGCGCAAATCGGTATTTGATTCAATGGTCAGTCACCGGGGCCAAGAAAATCGCCTGCACTTTGGCTTAGGGTTATATGTGGTACGAATAATCGCTGAACACCATGGCGGTGCCGTGAATGCGATGAACTTGCTGGACAACACTGGCGTGGTATTTTTAATCCAATTGCCTTTAGCAGGTCAGCGGCACGCAGAAGATGAAATCTTTAGGACAGACCGCGTTGTTTCTGCTGGGTAAACCCCAGCAGTTGTGTCCGCAATCACTAATTCTTTCTCATCAGGCCGTTCCTAGAAGACCTTGAACAAAAGATTTATGCCAAGCTATAGTCGCTGTCCATGGTGACACCATTGGAGCCTTCGACACTGCCCTTTTTTATCAAATTTTCCATAGCAGCTAGGACACTGCGGGCTGCAGCCGGATACATAAACTCCGGCGTGTCTTTATACATTAATGGCACCATTTCGCGAATTTTGAAAGTTCCACCTTGGATGCAGGCAACAATCTGCTGCTCTCTTTCTAGACGGTGAGCGATATACGCTTGCACATGGGCTTTAGGTTCATCAATGCATGGCCCATGTGTAGGCCAGTAAATTTCATCATCGCGCTCGAGGAGTAGCTCTAAGCTCAAAATATAGTCGGCCATATCACCATCTGGTGGCGAAATGATACTTGTTGACCAGCCCATTACGTGGTCGCCGGTAAAAAGAGCTTTTTGCTCTCTTAACTGAAAACATAAGTGGTTTGAGGTATGTCCCGGTGTATAAACGCATTCCACCGACCAGTCACCGCCTTGAATAATTTCGCCATGGGTCAGCAAATGATCTGGGTCAAACTCCATGTCGCCACCCTCTTCCACTTGCACACCTTGCTCGATCTTGCCTGCACCGTGAGGTCCATATGCGTAAGTTGGCGCACCGGTTTTAGCCTGTAATAGGCGGCAACCGGGGGAATGGTCCATATGCGTGTGTGTCACCAATATATGCGACACCGTTTCGCCGTCAAGGCAGGCTAGAATGGCATCTATGTGGGCTTCGTCGTCTGGGCCAGGATCTATCACGGCGACTTTGCCTGTGCCCAAAATATAGGTGCCAGTGCCATGAAAGGTAAATGGGCTAGGATTATTGGCAATGACCCTTCTGATCCCCGGGGCTAACACTTCGGCCTTGCCATATTCAAAATCTAACTTACGACGATAGGGAATTTCAACAGCCACTTTGCACGCTCCAACACAGAAAAAATTAGTCTCGCAATATAAAAGCCGGACAACACAAAAGCAATAAAACTCGCTATATCAATAACCTATTGAACGCTAGTTGAACCCCTTCCGTAACCTAGTTGTCGCCCCACTTATCTCTGAGCTCAACCCATTTGGCAACACCAGGGTTTATCGTCAAGGCCAAATCCATGTACTCTTTGGCTTTGCTCTGCAGGTCATATTTGTAAGCTTCCCGAGCAACATCAGCAAGTCGATATGCGCACTGGTTGAGTAGGTCCTTGGCCTGTCCATTGGTCGGATCAAGTTGCAATACCTCTCTTAACAAAGCAGTAGCGTTGTCATTTATTGGCGCGGTGAGATAACCATTCTCCATCAATTCTTGAGCCGTCTCCAGCAGGACCAAAACCCTAGCTTTGCGACTTCTTGCATCTTCAATGCGCTGGCGTAGATCGTTAATAGGCTGAGCAGATAGACCGGCTGCCGATGCTTGGCCGAGTAGCTCTTTGGCTCTATCAAGATCGCCTTGCTGCAACTGACTGCGCACGTTGTCGAGAATTTTTGCGGTTACTTCATCCAACCCCTGTAAAGCCACCATATTATTTGGGTCGATGGCCAATACGCGCTGATACAACTCTGCTGCGTTAGCGCCAGCTGGCGCAATAAACAAATTGTCCGCCCGTAACCTTCTTGCTTGAACCAATAGTTCAGTGATGGCAGCTTGCGCTGTAGCCGCTTGTGAAATGAGTTTTCTAACATCATCCAGCGAGCGAAGGCTGTCGTCCGCTGCAGAAGCCCGCTCCAGTAGGCTGATGGCCTTGTTAACCTCGCCACTTTCAGCGGCAGATCTGGCCAACGCAATGTAGTGAGCAGACAATTCAGTGAGACCCTGTTCTGCGCCTAGGTGCTCTGGCGCAATACGCAATATTTCCTGATAGGCCTGAATTGCCGCTGCTGCGCTAGGAAGATCCGACAATCCATGGCTTGTCAGTAGTGATTGGGTACTTTTTAGCAGCCGCTCCGCTCGGTAGCGGTTTTGTAATCTAAGTGACAATACCGTCAGCTCAGGGTCTTCGCCAAGTACACTTATGGCCTCTTGTAAGCGTACGTCTGCGGTTTCCAGGTCGCCTTCTGCCAATGCTGTATCAATACTATCGCGCCAGGCTTTTACTACTTCGTCGAGGGCGATTTGGGCAGCGATATCGTCGAGTTCGATCAAGAATATGCGTTGATAGGCAGCTGCTATTGCTGCAAGGCCTTGATTCGGATCTTGGCGTAAAGACTCAGCCTCTGTTCTGGCAAAAACCAGTTCAGGGTTTTCAATCACCCCAAGGGAGCTACCCACATTAGTCAGTGACTGAGCTACTTGATCTCGCAATACAAAAGCAACGCTTACTAAAACGCTAGTCACAACCAGAAAGGCAAAACTCTGTATTGCTATTTTGCGCCTGCGCTTACGCCGCGCTCGCTTTTTTTGCTCTGAGGGATCTAAGGCTACGGTTCTTAACTCGGCACTCAGGATCGAGATCTCTTGGGTCTTAATGGCCTGTGTTTTGATCCTAAGCTCTGGCAGTGCCGTATCCATGGCAATAGATGCCAGTGCATCACTGAGAATTTTTCCGCTTTGCACGCGCTTCTCGGGTCGCTTGGCCAGCAAACGATCAATGATAGATTGTAGAGATGCTAAATGGTTGGGTAATCGCGGTATCGGTTCTTGGATATGCTTCTGTAGCATGGTTTGAGTGTCCGCATGCGTATAAGGCAAATGACCGGTCAAGACTTGATAGAGCACAATACCAAGGCTGTAGAGATCTGCGCGCCCATCGATGGTGCGGCCAGTAATTTGTTCAGGGCTTGCGTAGCCAGGTGAGAGTTGGGCGGTACGACCGCTGACGCTATCGGTTGCGGGTGTTTCACCAATTGGACTCGCACAGCCATAATCGATGAGACCGGGTGCACCTGTATGAGAAAAGACAATATGTTCCGGTTTTATGTCGCCGTGAACATAACCAATACTGTGCAGCTCATCCAAAGCCAAAGCAATTTGTCGTATTGTAGAAATAACCGACTGCAGCTTTATACCATTAGCAGTTCGTTCTAATAGGTCGCCCCCGTCAAAGTCTTGATAAATGCAAAAAAAATGTTCTTCATGTTGGCCCGACGCATAAAGCTGAGGAAACACTGGGTGGCTGGTACGTGCCAAAATAGTTTGTTCAGGCAGCACATGTGCAGCAAATTTCACAACTGCTTTTTCTAAATTTATGATCCGCGTGGCTCTGTAGACATTGGTATGCCTACCCACTTGGTTACCTTCATATAAATCAGATAATCGATAGCCCTGTACGATTTGACCGAGCATATTATCCACTGCCGATATCACTACTGCTTGCTCTCGGGTCTACTTGCGGAATTTCAAGAATGTTGCCGCTGACTAGCTGGCCAAGGATGAATTTGCCCTGGGGTATTAGTAGTCGTCCATCCAAGCTCGCTGCTAGCCCATCTCCGTGTGCTAGGCCATTAATGCATTGCTTGGATGCAAACATCCACTGTCTACCCATATGGGTTAATCCGCACATGGCGTTGTCGACTAATAAGCGTTCCAGCTGTAGTGCGCCCGCTCGCCACTGTTGAATTTCCGGTTGTGCCCCGGGCTGTTCTTTAATGCCCCAACCGCTTTGACTGTTGTCGACAAACTCTCCGCGATAGATGGTGCCGTCACGCCAGTGAATGACGCCTAACCCGCTGCGTTTATCGAGTAAAAACATACCCACATAGCGGTTGCCGTTGGGCCAATATAATGTGCCTTTACCAGAGCGCAGTCCGCGCGAGAATTCACCTATATATTGCCGCCCATCTGAATAAACTAAGTGGCCCTGCCCGTGCAACATGCCATCGGCAAAATCGCCCTCATAACTCTGGCCGGTATGCCAAGCCATTTTGCCCTTGCCCGAACGCAAATCCGCAACAAAAGAACCAGTATAGGTATCTTTATTGGCCCAGCTAAACTCGCCGCTGCCTTGGATGCGGTTGGCATTGAAGGTGCCTTGGTATTTGTCGCCATTGGCCCAAGTCAGCGTGCCGACACCATGGCGTTTACCGGCCAAAAATTCGCCGCGGTAGGCGCGCCCATCAATCCATTGATAAACTCCTGGACCGTGAGGCAAGTCATTCAAAAACATGCCCTCGTAGCGGTCGCCATTGGCCCATATATACAAGCCCTCGCCATTGATAATGCTGTCGCTAATTTCACCCACATATCTATCGCCATTTTTTAAGGTGATAGTTTGCGTGGCTGCATGCCCAAAAAGTGGCAGTAAGGCCACGGCAAAGAAAAATAAATTCCGTAACATCTTCAAGGTTTCGTTATACACCCCAGTAAACTCCGGTAGACTGATTGCCAATGGGCTTCATAGCTCGACGCTCACATTACTGTAATTGGAAACTTATTTCTTCATCTCCTTATGCTTGATCCTAGGCCTGTGCAGTGGCTTTCTAGGTGGCCTGCTGGGTATTGGCGGCGGTGTAGTTATTGTGCCAACCCTGTATTTTATGTTCACGCTCACCGAACAATACCCACCTGAATTAGCCATGCTGGTTGCTATTGCGACCTCCCTGTCTTGTATTGTTTTTACCTCAGCCTCGGCGGCGCTTACGCAAATCAAGGCACAAAGAGTCAAATGGGACATTGTCTACAAGTTGTTACCCTTTCTGCTGTTGGGCAGCTTTTCTGCGGGCTACATTGCACCGAATATGCCGCCAGGTACTTTGCGCTGGTTATTCGGCATATTCATAGGCCTGGTTGCAGTCATTATGCTCACCAGCTGGAAACCAAAGCCGCATAGAACTTTACCGGGTTACGCGGCTAGCTCAGTTATTGGGACCTTTGCAGGTTTAGTGGCCGGTCTCGCAGGGATTGCGGGAGGTAACGTCATAGTACCGACGTTAATTTTCTTCAATACCCCTGCCCATAATGCCACTGCAACAGCCAGTACTTTAGGTGTACCTATTGCCGGCGTAGGGGCTGTGAGCTATTTTTTGCTTGCCCCAGACAATAACATTGCTCATTTGTTTGGCTACATCGATGCATGGGCGTTTGTGTTTATCGTTATTGGAGCAGTTGTAACGGCGCCAATCGGTGTTAAATTCGCGCAAAAAGTGCCAGCAGACAGTTTAAAGAAAGTGTTTGGAGCAATGCTTGGGTTGGTCTCGTTGCGCATGTTGCTAGGACCATTTTTGCTTTAACCAAGGCTCGGCTTGTAGCAAATTGCTTGAGAGCAAAAGCAACCCCAACATTCAGCTGGGTAACTTAGATGGTTGGAGTCTTTACTTAATAGCCGCTATTTATAGCGCTGCTTCTTAGCGACATTTAGCAGCACTATATTTAGCAGGACTATATTTAGCAGCACTATATAACAGCACCCTTTGGCATATTTATTTAGTAGAGCTATTTAATAGAGCTCCTTAATAGAGCTCCTTAATAGAGCTATGAACTTTCTAGTATAGATCTAATCTGGATAGCTTCCGTCGGCTGATCTGCCAGTACATCTGATATGACCACAACTTTATCGTTAGCAGAAAACCCTTCCTTTTTACGCAGTACATCAAAGGCCCTTTGTAAGGTCTTCTCTGGATTGCTGCTGAATGCCATGCGGTGAGCATAAACGGCTCTATTCAGTGCAAGTCTGCGGCGCGATTGGCTGTTATTAGTAAATGCATAGATCGGCACGTGCATTGGTCTAGCACTAGTAACATAGTCTGCTGTGAGTCCGCGACGGGTAATGACCACAATGCCTTTGGCATCTAATGCCTCGGCAAGAGCTACGGCGTGGATCGCCACATGCTGTTTGTCCTCACTGACTTCCAGCGACTTTTCATAGCCTAAGCCGGGGTAGCGCTCGGACTTGCCTGAAATATTATTCAGTTGCTCGACACATCTAACCGGGTATTGGCCAACGCCGGTTTCGCCAGAAAGCATGACCGCGTCAACACCTTCATAGACCGCATTAGCCACGTCAGTAACCTCTGCACGTGTCGGAATTGGGTTGTCGATCATTGACTCTAACAAGTGCGTGGCGACGATGCAGCGCTTACCACCTTTCGCACAAGCATGAACAATTCTGCGTTGTACATTGGGTAAGTCAGCGATATCTGTCTCTATACCCAAGTCGCCTCTGGCCACCATGACACCGTCAGACAATGCGACGATCTCATGAATGTTGTTTACGCCTTCTTGGTCTTCAATTTTTGCAATAATCTTAATGCTTTGTTGTTTGTTGCCTAACAATTCGCGCAACTCGACAATATCGTCTGGGCTGCGGACGAAAGAAAGAGCTATGAAATCCACATCATTAGCAATACCAAAGGCAATATCCAGCCTGTCTTTTGCAGTAATCGCTGGCAAATTAACACGAACTCCAGGCAGATTAACGTGCTTTCTGCTGCCCAAAGTACCGCCATCAATGACCTCACAGGTTAATTGGTGGTCTTTTTTCTGCAGTACTTTGAAATTCATTAAGCCGTTGTCGACCGTAATGATACGACCCACCTCTACCACTTCCACCAGTTCGGTGTAGTTCACATGAATTGAGCGTTTCTCAATCATGTCGCCGTCTCTAACAGTCAGCGTGACCACATCGCCAGTATTTAACTCCATGGGGTTTTCTAACACGCCGGTTCTTATCTCCGGTCCCTGGGTATCCAAAAGTACTGGAATGGGGTACGCGATTTGCCTGTTAAGTGTCTTGATCCAATTTATCACCTGCAATGCGCTGGTATGGTCTGCATGGGACATATTGATCCGCACAACATTCATGCCGGCTTCGTAAAGCTTTTTAAGCATGTCAAAGCTAGCTGTCGCGGGGCCGATGGTACAAATAATTTTGGTTCGTCTAATCATAGCGTTAGCTTAGTCCTCGCGTGCCTTCATGTCATGTAACCAGTAGGAATTAACTGAGTTTTTTACTTCATTTAAACCTATTGATTGGGGTTGCCAGTAAGATGGAAAAAAGTTTTGTAATTCACGCCGTTCGAATCTTGGGTCAACCAGGCAAATTACCCCGCGATCCTCCGGTGAACGAATCAGACGCCCTGCCGCCTGGATCACTCGAGCCATAGCAGGTTGGTTGTAAGCCATTGTTTGTCCAAGCTCGGCACCAGCTTCCGCGGCGAAAAATTCAGCCATTAAATTTCGCTCCAAACTCGGCGGTGGCAAGCCCAAGCCAACTATAACCACCCCGCTCAATTTTGCCTCACCAAAATCCACTGATTCACTTAGACCGCCCCCTAGAACCACCGCCATGACAACATTGTCAGCTGCAGTAAATGCATCCATCAACTGTTGCTGAGCTTGGGCATTCTGACCGCGTTCCTGATAAAAAAACTCTGGCGACTGAGCGGCACCTGAGCTGCGCCCTTGGTATACATACCGAAACTGTTCTAGATAGGCATAAGACGGCATAGCCAAAAGATAACGGCCGGGCTTGCTGATCGTTAGCGTATCTAAAAGCGTGCAGATTTTAGGCAAACTTTGAGGTCTTTGTTGTAGATAAGTAGGAATATCTTTGATAATTATTACATGGGTTTGGGCCGAGCTAAAAGGCGTCCTAGCTCGCTCAGAAAAACGAGCCTCGTGAATAACCTGCCCATGTAATTGCTGATATATATTTAGAGGCGAAACGGTAGCTGAAAATCTAACAGTACTGGCATATTCGGACATCACTTGGTCGGCGTAGTGACCGGCATCCAAGCAGATTTGTCGCACCTGTATGCTTTTTTCTTTTACCTCAACGAGATAACGAAAACGCTTTTTCTCAAACCAAGAGGCGCCACGAGCCCACCCCAAGCAGGCAAAATACAGCGCTTCTAACTCGGGTTCGCGATCCTCTACCAGCTCCGGGTGTTCGTAGTTTTCGAGAAACTTCGTTACTGCTCTATCTAAAGAGACGGTCTGAATGATCTCATGTTCACCTTGAGCCAGACCTTTGGCAGTTTTCTTAATCGCTCGCTCTAAAGACAAAACGCTTTTAGACATCGATTTGTTGCTGCAGGATTTGGCCGCCCTAATTTCCAATGAAGTGACTTCTACACCCAGCATGGACTGCACTCTGGGACTAAGTTGATGGGCCTCATCAACCAGCAGGTGAATATTTGGCTGGGCAATAAAACGTTGCAGCCGAACCACTGGGTCAAATATGTAGTTGTAGTCGCCAATAATGAGGTCTGACCAGGTTGCCAGGTCTAGACTCAGTTCAAATGGACAGACCTGGTGCTGTTTGGCCACAGCTTCGATATGCCCTTGATCATTAACACCACCCTGCTGAATAAGCTGCTCTAGGGCCTTGGGTAATTTGTCGTAGTAACCGGCGGCGTATTCACAAAGATCTGCATTACAGGGCATGCCAGCAACTAAACAAGACTTTTCTTTCGCCGTTAGTTGTACTGCGATGAATTGCTCTGCGCCATTTGCATTAGCCCGAGTAATGTCTTTTGTGGCGTTGAGCAAGGCATCAGCGCCACGACTTTTACTGGTTAGAAAAAACAGTTTATCACCGACTTTTTGGCCACGTAGGCCCGGGTAAAGTACAGCCATAGTTTTACCACTGCCGGTACTGGCCTCGAGGAGTAAATTTTCGTTTTTGCGCTGAGCCTGAAACACTCTACGGGCAATGGCGCGCTGGGAAGGCCGGAAATCAGCGTAGGGAAAAACGAGCGAATCAGCCCACTGCTGGCGCAATTGCTGGCGCCGCAAATCCTGTTGCATGCGTTGTTCATAACAACATAAGCTGAGCATAAGTTGTGCAATGGCTTGCCCTGCGCTGATATAAAATTCATAGCTGTGCTCAATTAACGTATCTGGATTTACGTAGATAATGCGTAATTCCATAGCGCCTTGCAGATTTTCTGCGGCAGCCCAAAGCCCGGCATAAAGCAGTCCTTGGCCATAATCTATGCTGTCTAAGGGTTTTCTCTCAGCGCGAGTGCTCTTATATTCTTCAATGATCCATTCGCCGGAGTTACTTTTAGTGAGCCCATCCATTCTGCCGCGCAATTCGTAAGGTTCGTTGAGTATTGATATTTCGCGCTTCAAAGAAACCTCAGCGGCATATTCAGGATCGTTTTCTGACCTAGAATTTTGCAACTTTTGTTGGGTTTCGATGCCTTCGATTGCATCCACTCGCCGACCCTGCGATGGCGGATATAAATCACCGCTGCGATAGACGAATTCGGCAAGTCTGCGTACGGCCAGTGTATTCATTTGCGCACCAGCAATTTCACTACTCGTGCAGGCACATTCATGCGCTTGAATTCTTCAAACCAAGCGCGCTGTTGGGGCTGCAATTGATCTGATGGACCCTTAACTTCTACATATTCGACATGGCCTGACTCGTAGCAAATAAATAAATCAGGAAAACCTCGTCGGTATTCAGAAAGGTTACGAATGAGAAATTGACTGAGTTGTTGCAGTTGCTTGAATGGTATGGCCGTTAACCACTCATCGATTGTCACAGATTCAAGCAGTCCCCAGCTGACCAGACGATTAGCGATACCTTGTTTTTTGCGTGCTATTTCAGTGATGTGCGCAATAAAATCTGCCTCCAAGGCTAAGGATGCCTCTAGGTTTTCGATTGCTAGTTGGCGCTGCAGAAAAAAGTCTGTCTCAAAAAGGTCATGGGGACCGGCCTGAAATAGATTAGTAAATGCTCCTGGTAGTGGTGCAAAACAAATTGGCCAATAGATGAGCCCGGTTAATGTTTTTAGCATTAGGTTTTCACTGTGAATGCCCCAACCGCCCTCTTCAATCAACTGCTGTAGCACGAAATCCTCTACTGACTCTGGCGTTTCCTGAATTTCTATAACAGTTGTCGGTGGCTGATAACCGCCGCCCCGTTTACCAAAGCGCTCTGTAAATAGTCGCTCTGTAGCAGAAATTGGAGATTTTTTTATTGCAGCGATTAGGCTGTTGGCTTCTTCAAGCCTTTTTTCTTTGCTCAAAATCCTTACCTGCCTCTCGCGTGCTGGCGGTATGTTCGTGTGCTCATACGCCGAGAGTGCAATACCCAACAATTTTTCTTTTTCTGCCCATTTGCCCAAACGTAAAAGGCTTCGTTGTCGCAGACGTTGGCGCGAGGGTAATCCGAGGGCCACTGTCGCTGTCTGGGTTAACTTGTCGAGAAGTGCGTTTGCAAGATGTGGCAGTTCATCTAAGCGGTAGACCAAACTGCTATAGACTCGTTCTTCTAAGTGTTCTTCCATTGCATTTCGAGTGGCAAATTGCTGAGCGTGTAAGGCGACACTTTCATAGGCCAACAATCCTAGATCACGGCGCACAAATGTTGACCAATCCTGACCGGCGTTGCCAAAATATAAAGTGCTGATAAGACGCCATTGCTGCGGTGCTGTGATGGTTATCCATGCGGTTTGCTTCTGGCACCTCTGGCAAATTTGCAAATCGCTTTGACTGCTGAGTAAGGCATCTAGGATATGACCTTTACTGGTTTTCGCCTGAATTTTGGGTACGCTAAAATAATCAACGATTTGCGCCTTGGTCAGCAGCGTTAAAAGCTGATCTGCGGGCACTGAACCAGACAGCTGGAGCAATTTCAGATCACCTAGTTCACTTATGGCCTGCTCCAGTTGGGTGATCTCTGCATATTTTAATGAAGCGGTTAAAAAAGTCGGTCCCTTACGCGTTAACAGGCGTGCAAATAGACGTTGCGCATCGCTGGATGCGTCCAGATAAGATTGCAGATCGCTGATAAGTGAATCCGCAGCTATCCCTGCGAAGCGCGTCAACACAAACTCAAAGACACTACAAAAAATATTTTGGTAGTAATCTGGGGGCGCTGGGCTTTGGGGCGTTAAAATAGAATCAGTCACGGGCGAATTAGCGCACGTAACGGCGTAAAAGATCAATGACCCGTCTAGTAGATTCTGGTGTTTGTGAAGATTGTTATCATCCCACAGCCATAATGAACCCGGTTGCATGCTTGTTTATGCCCTACTGTTCTTTGTAGAGTATCCCCTTGCAGGCGGCGGTCTCCTGTAAAATCACAACATTGATTAACTGAATATTGCTTAACCACAGATTGCAGGAAGCCTAGATGGAAAATAAACCCACGCTCATTACCCCTTACTGTGTTGTTGTCTTGGTTACCCAGCGGGCTATTGAGTCAATGTTAGAGAACTCAGGCCAAGGAGTTTACCGCGATACTCACCCTTGGGTTGTCGCCGCGCAATTACTCGCACAAGCCCAGGCTGCGCAATCTCAAATGGCTATTATTTTTGCCAGTGTAGGCGATGAGCAGGAAGCCGTTTACTCCCATTGGAGCATCATAGAAAAGGTTGATGTTCTAAGTTTGACCAGTAATCGCTGGGAGAGCCGCTGCGAGTTTGGGGAACTGCGAGTGGTTAATCCTATTTGGCAGGACATAGACAGCGTCATGCATAAAACCAGCGAAGAACAAATTTTGCGCGAACAAGTTGAAGGCATTAGGACATTGCGTATGCCATTGCAAGAAAATCAAATCCACCCTTACGCAATTTGTGAGACGCCGGTGTTTATCCAAACCGAATTTCAAGCACCAACGGAGCCGGTTACGCCAATAAGCTAGTTGCTCTGTTGGTCGTGTTCAGGGTCTTCCGAGTTGTTCGGGTCCTCGCCATCTAAATCCTGCAATAGCGCAGGGGATATAGGTTTTTTAACCCGCGCGCCTAACTCGCGAAACTTCTCCGCTTGGCGCACTAGGTTGCCTCGGCCAGATGCTAGGCGCGAATAAACATTGTCGTAAGTGCCCTGCAGCGTGACCAATTGTTTGCCTAACTTGTCCACCTCCTCTACCACACCGTTTAACTTGTCATATAGCGCACCAGCTTTACTGGCGATTTCTTGTGCATTTTTATTCTGCTTCTCGACCCGCCAAAGGTTATTGATAATCCTTAAAGCCATCATCAAGGTGGTTGGGCTTACCAGCATAATTCTTTTATTAAATGCCTCAGTAAAGAGCCGTCTATCTGATTCCATCGCTAGGGTGAACGCTGATTCGATAGGAATAAACAGCAGGACAAAATCAAGCGACCGAATATCGGGTAACTGGTCATAGTCCTGTTCTGATAGGCCTTTGATCTGACTGCGCAACGCTATTAAATGTTGACGTAAATACTGTTCACGCTCGTCGTCGTCGTCGCTGGCAACTGCCTGTTCATAGGCGACTAAGTTAACTTTTGAGTCTATGACCACATCTTTGCCGTCAGGCAGTCTGATCACCACGTCTGGACGTTTCAGCTGACCTTCCGCATTGCGGCTACTGGTCTGGACAAAATACTCATAGTCTTTGCGCAGCCCAGATTCTTCTAATACCCGCTCAAGAACTAATTCACCCCAGTTACCCTGTAATTTATTGTCACCCTTAAGCGCCTTGGTTAGATTCTCCGCTTCAGCGTTGATTCGCTCACTGGCCTTTTGTAGGTTTTGCACTTCGTTAAGCAGCGATGCACGCTCTTTTGTGTCGCTTTGGTAAACTTCTTCTACTTTTTTCTTAAAATCACCAATTTGTTCGCGAAACGGATTAAGCATGAGCTGTAGTGACTGTTGCTGCCGGGTGCCTTGGGCATCAAACACTTTGTTCGCCAATAGTTCGAACTCTTGCTTTAACTTAGTACTGGTTTCGTTAAAGAGCTTTTCCTTTTCCTGAAAGCCGGCTTTGATTTCTTCCATGCGCGCACTTAAGGCAGCAAAATCGCTTTGGCTTTGGTTCAAGTCGGTCCGCGCAGAATTGAGGAATTGCTGTTGTTGGTCGAGCTGTTCGGTTTGCACTTCAAGCCGAGCTTGAGCGGCGGCCAAGGCCTTTTCTGCTTCGCTCAGTTGCTGTGCTTTGAGCCCCTGACCTTCCTGTATGCCTTGAGCTTTAGCCAGGGCAGAGGCAGCTGTTATCTCGTTCAGCAAATTCTCTTTGTGCTTTTTGTTCAACAGCCAAGCACTGGCTAATGCCCCCACGGCCGCACTGCAAACCAGATACATTGCTAAATTTAGCCACTCACTCAAGTCAAAATCCTCGGGTTAAATTGGTTGTTTCATGGCGTCAGGGTATCAGCAATAAACCGTAACTAGCAGCTCAGAAACTGCCTTTAGCTGTAAAACAGTGCAGTTTGATTATTAACCTAGCTTTAGAAAACAACGTACTGTTAACCTATGATCGAATGAAACGGCCTAGTCGGACCTTTGGGATAATTTTGGAGGTTTTATGAAAAAGCAAATTGGCATCCAATTACCTCGCCAAGCAAACCCTGAAGCGGTGGCAATCCGCTACTCTTTGGAACTAGAAGCACTGGCGCCCATAGCAGAAATCATTGAGGTCTCAGCAGATACGCCGGAGGAGTTTGCTCAAGGCGTGCGCGCAATGGACGCAATTATAACCTCTTGGGGCTTTCGTATAGATGCTGATCTGATTAACCAGCTAGAGAAATGTGTGGTTATCGGTGTAGGCAGCGTTGGCGTAGATATGGTGGACATAGAAGCAGCGACTCACGCTGGCATTGTAGTGACCAACGTGCCGGATGTCTTTATCGAGGAAGTTGCCGATCATGCGATGATGCTGCTGTTGGCCAGCGCTAGACGCATGAAGGCTATGGATCGTATGAGCGCCAATGACCAGTGGTGGTCTGGGCGCCCATTGTTGAATCATGTCCCCAGACTCATGGGCCAAACACTGGGGCTATTTGCATACGGTAATGTGGCGCGATGTACTGCTAGACGGGCCAAGGCTTTTGGCATGCATGTGATCGCTTATGACCCCTACGTCAGTGAACTGGTGGTTTCCGAAGATGGCGTGGAACCGGTGAGTTTCGACGAACTGCTCGCGCGTGCGGATTATCTGTCGGTGCATGCGCCACACAATGAAGAAACCCACCATAGTTTTAGCGCGGTTGAGTTTGCCCAGATGAAACCCACAGCCATCATAGTCAACACTGCACGAGGACCCATCATCGACGAGACGGCATTGATACAGGCACTGCAATCTGAAGCGATTGCTGGCGCAGGTCTCGATGTATTGGAGCAAGAGCCCCCGGCATTGGATAACCCATTGCTCAGCATGGAAAATGTTTTGCTCAGCCCTCACGTGGCATCTGCTACCACACGTATGCGACCTGAAACTCGGCGTAGAGTGGGTCGCGAAGTTGCCTTAGTGTTGCGCGGTCGTTGGCCTATGAGTTGCGTTAATCCAACCGTTCTGCCCAAAGTAGATTTAGAGCGCTGGCAGCCCTACCCCATGAACAGAGGCCCCAACCGGTGATTAAACCCATAGTTGTATTGTATTGAGCCGGCGACGGCTCAATTTCAGCCCAGAAATACAGCGCAGTTTCAGTTACGAAAAGCTCAGTGAATTCACTCTGCCCGGTGCCTTGGTGCTGCTTGAAGGCGGCGTCGTCGGCGTTATCGCCGCTAAAGTCTACGACGTAGAACCCTTTACTTTGGCACTGATCAGTGCAGCTCCCATGTTCGCCAATTTGTCCAGTTTGTTATGGAGCAAATTGGCCAATGGTAGGCGCAAAGTGCCGACCATGACGGTGATTCAAATTGTCGTAATGTTCTGTGTGTTAGCCGTAGCAGTGGCACCAATAAATGAATTGGGCGCCTTTATTTTGGTCAGTAGCATGATCTTTTCAAGGATCTGCGTCGCTGGTTTAACCACGCTGCGCAGCGTGGTTTGGAGCCTTAACTATGCGCGTCATAATCGGGCCAAAGCCACCAGCCAAATACAAATGATCAACAGCTTAGTCACGATTGCCATATCTTCTGCCATTGGGCCATTTCTCGACGCTTTCCCCACCAGCTTAGGGCTGCTTTATGGGGCGGGTGCGGTTCTTGGCATCGTTGGCATCCTGCTTTTTAGTCGGGTAAAGGTGCAAGGTGAAGTAAAACAGTTAGAGCAAGAAAAAAATCAGCACGACAAGCACGAGAAACGCCTGGGTATTGTGCAAATCCTACGACAAGACAAGCGCTTTGCCCGCTATCAACTGTCTATGTTTGCTGCAGGGTTTGGCAATATGCTGATGGAGGCGCCGCTGATTTTTTTGATTACTCGTGAAATGCAGGCCTCTTATACCACCTCGCTAATGATTGTGATGGTCATACCTATGGTTATGAGTTTGGTGTCTCTACCGTTGTGGGCAATCTATCTGGATCGCGTTCATGTTGCGCAATTTCGCGCCAGACAAAGTGTGCTTTGGGTGGTTGCACAGCTGTTTACCTTTGTCGGTGCCATTCTAGGATCTTTAACTTGGCTTTATGTGGGGCGATTTATCATGGGCATCACACGAGGCGGCGGCACCCTAGCCTGGCAGTTGGGCCACAATGACTTTGCGCCTGCAGACCAGTTATCGCAATACATGGGTGTACATGTAACTTTGACTGGCTTGCGCGGCGCTACTGCTCCGTTCATAGGCATATTTTTGTACACCGGCTGGGAGGGTATTCATTGGTCTGGTATTGGCGCGTGGATTTTTGCGTTAGCCGCTGGGGTTAGTGGCCTTGCAGGTTGGGGTTTCAATCGCCTTTACCAATCTATGAAAGAAGATGGCTCTCTGGGGATTTAGCAAAGGCCTTCATTGCTTGATTTGGACCACCTCTTTAGTCGGCCAATACAACAATAAATTTTTGTTACCTGCCGAGCAAATAGCATGCAGAAAAAAGCCGAGACAAGCTCGGCTTTCGCTACTTACTTTCACTGCCTTGTATTTTAACCGCCTATTTTCACCAAGCGCATTGGCGACGCAAGTTTAGCGTTCGCTAACATCTTTGCCATCTCTTGGTGCACCGGTACCTGATGAACCCATAAAGACTTTTCTACCATCGGCCAGTGTTACATCACGCCCATTAGCGCGCTTAGATCTATCTTTGGATTGATAGCCGTCAACGACAATAAGGGTGCCAGGAACCAATGAACGCTTGTTCAGCCCTCGGCGCAGCAAAGTATTCGGCGTGCCACCTTCAACCATCCAAACTTCTTTATCTCCGGCTTCTGTAGTGTGCTCCATATGTATCCACGCATGAGGATTAACCCACTCTACTTTCACCACTGGACCTCTAAGGATAAGTGGGCGATTGGGATCAAATTCTGCGCCAAAAGCATGATGGGCTCCCACTTGAACTGAACCAAACAACAATGTCCCGCTGGCCAGTGCGACGATTGCGCCGAGTAAACGATTAATCTTCATGGTATTGCTCTCTTCCTATTTTATCAGTCTGAGTTATCTGTGTTTTCTATCTGTCTGCCGAATCTATCTGTTTGATTTTCTGCTTGATCCGACTCAATAGCCAGCCCAACCTTCAGGCTGGGTTAATCATTTTTTTCTAAATCTGCACCTTAATCTAAGGTAGATTTTTCGCAAACAACGTATTCGGGTTGGGTCGCAAATTCTAATCAAATCCATAGGGCATGTTAACCCGAAAAGTTTAGCCTCGACGGCGTTAGTTGATTTGACTAGTCTTTATTGCCAGAGTTTTTAGCGCGTCTTGTTCAAGTAACCGCGCGCCGCGCATAATGTTACCTAAAGCGTAATTGCCTTCATGACAGGCGTATTCATAAACTTTGTCTTCGGTCTTAGGCCACGGGTAGTCGCCACCCCAGGGTGTCTTCCACACCGTCGGGTCATCAACCACAAAGCTATAATTGAGGCTTCCGTCCTTTTCCCTGGTGAATTTTTCCACCACATGCAGGTTTTCTGTTGCGCCGTATAAAGCCGGTTTGGCGGTAAAATTGGTAGTATCAACTACCAATGTATCGCCTTCCCAATGCCCGATAGAATCCCCCATCCAGGTCGTAATATGACTGGGCCTATGCTCGGTGTTGAGTCGAATGACTCGAGCGTCATGGACCATTTCCACCAAGATCATGACGTGCTCATCAGTTTGTACGATGCGTTTTACATTGTTGTAAAGCGCAGGAAACATAGGCGGCCCAGCAACGGGTCCGAAGCCTAAAATACATCGCTCGGCCAGTGGCCTCAGTTCCATATTATCGTAGGGCCCTTGCCGACCTTCCTTAACCCACCAGGCCGAACCCTGATTTGGACGGAAATTTCTGACTCTCTCCATTCGGGCTGTTTGCCCAGCAGGAGTCAGCGCTGGACGGCGGCCATCTTTTGGCGAGGTCAAAATCGACGTTCTAAACTTGCCGTCCACGGCAAAGGAATCATCGCCGTTATCAATCCAAAATGTGTTGTAGCCACCGACATTACCAGCTGCGCCCGGGGAGCCATCGCCACCAGCCGGCGGCGCTTCTCTGTTGGGGTCGCTTAGCTCATTACTTTCGGCTTTGCGTTCAACGTCTGCTAGGCGGATTTTTTCAGCTTGTTCTTGGGCTAAGTAAAGGTTGTTGCCAAATACTTTGGGCCGTTCAAGGGGCGTCAGAGTGGCAACATCATAAGTGCCAGTAAGATTGGGGACTTGTTGCTGAGCATGGCCGCTAGCCATTGCCAGCTGCGCAATAGAAAATGTGCAAAGAATCACTGAGCAAAAAATTGGTCTATGAAAACTAAACATAAGATACCTATTAAATCAGAAGGTTAGACAAACAGTTAAACGAATAGTTAAACGAATACTTAAACAAACAGTTAAACTGTAGTACAAGATATTTGCGCTGTTCTTATGCGAGGCCACCGCCTACCTTTTACTTACGCAAAGGGCTTTTGCCCTAACCCGCTGAGGGCTCTTTACCTAAAGCCGCTGAGGGCTCTTTTTCTAAAGCCGCTGAAGGCTCTTCACCTAAAGCCGCTGAGGGCTCTTTACCTAAAGCCGCTGAGGGCTCTTTAACGCGGTAGCGGTTTTCTGCGCCACTCGCCGAACATTAGCTCTTCGACAAATTCAACACAGCGAAACTCCATCATTTGCGCGTTCTCTTCCATTCGGCGATATAGTGGCAGTTTGATTGTCCAAGGTTCTGAGAAGGTCAACGGGTCTTCAATGGTCGCTTCGTACATCAAGTGGTATGGACTCATTGGTGTATAACGCTCGGTGACTTTCATTTGATCACTATGATGGTTGCCAGCGCGGTCGAACCAAGTTGAATCGTATTGACCGGTCACTTCTACTACTAAGGTATCGCCCTCCCACTTACCTGCCGACCAACCCATCCAGCTGTCCACTGGCGCCTCACCTGGGTCATTCATATACACTTCTCGCACAGCGCCAGCGTACTGGTAAGCCATAAACACTGAATCTGCACTTTGAAAAATTTGGAAAGGCTGAGGCATGTAGGTTGCTCTTGGAATGCCCGGAAGGTAACACTTCACCTCTGGGTCGCGATCTATCCAATTAGCTTTATTGTCGTTCTTCTTTGCTAGCGCTTCAGGAAGGTAGGGAATTTTACCGCCAACTACAACGCCAACGCCTGGAGGCACCGCACCCACTGCGCCGAGGTAAAGAGTTTTTACCGCAGGCAACGGCCCATGTGGGCCTTCACGCAGTTGTAGCGAATGGCTGGCGGTATGCATTTCGATATCGTAATGGGCACTGCCCACAGCTTGCCATAAGCCATTGAGGTCTGGGTGTACGCCATCAGGGCCGCGTGGCGCTTTATATTCGGCTGCATAAACATTGCCAGTAAGCATCACAGCCAAGATCATCAAGACGTTAAAAATTCGCATAAAACTCCCCAAAAAAGCACATCTGTGTTTAAGCCAATGAGCTTCCCATCAAGAGTGCATAACGGTCAACTACTAATCTCCTCGCCGCACGTGCAAAAACTCCTCTGCGACAGCTAAGACAGCCGGGTCAATTTGTCGGTGCAACAATATAAATTCGCGCATCCGGGCGCATGCGCTGACAACTTGTGGTAAAAGGTTTAGGGCAGAAATTTAAATAAGAACAAAAATACGAGCAAGCACAAGCAATTCGATGCATGCCTGGTGGGGAGCGAGCGATCATGTTGGATAAGTCACAATCAGATACTACTAAACAGGATGATATGGAACACATCCGCCTTGCTGTGCGACAGCTTTGTGCCAAATATGGTGAAGAATATTGGCTGAATATGGATCGAACTGCCGGCTACCCGAGCGATTTTGTTGCAGAACTCACTGCCTCTGGTTTCCTCGGCATTCTTATCCCGGAGGAATATGGAGGTTCTGGCCTCGGTGTTGCTGAAGCTGCAGTGGTGATGGAAGAAATTTGCCGCTCCGGCGCTCATGCAGGGGTTTGTCACGCGCAAATGTACGTTATGGGTTCCGTTTTACGACACGGTAGCGAGGCGCAAAAAACGTATTACCTACCAAAAATTGCTCAAGGCGAACTACGCTTACAGAGTTTTGGCGTCACTGAACCCACTACAGGCAGCGATACCACCAGCCTCCAAACCACTGCCCGCAAAGTTGCTGATAAATACATTATAAACGGCCAAAAGGTTTGGATCAGCCGCATAGAGCACTCGGATTTAATGGTCTTACTTGCTCGAACCACGGACCTTGATAAGGTTGCAAAAAAGACTGAAGGGTTGTCAGCATTTATCATTGATGTCAAAGCTGCCCAAGGCAACGGTCTAGATATTCGCCCTATTGAATCTATGATTAATCACCATTCTTGTGAGCTGTTTTTTGACGATCTAGAGATACCCGCTGACAGTTTGCTGGGCGAAGAAGGCAAAGGCTTTAAGGTCATATTGGATGGTATGAATGCAGAAAGAGTTTTAATTGCCGCCGAGTGCGTTGGCGATGGACGCTATTTTATTGATAAGGCCTCGGCTTATGCGTCCGAGCGTGTGGTATTTGGTCGGCCCATTGGCGCCAATCAGGGTGTGCAATTCCCCATTGCCAGGGCTTATACCCAAGTAGAAGCTGCTGCGCTTATGGTTGAGAAAGCGGCGCAAATGTTTGACCAAGGGCTGCCGTGTGGCGCCGAGGCAAATATGGCGAAAATGCTCGCATCAGAAGCCTCTTGGGCTGCGGGTGATGTGTGTATGCAAACCCATGGTGGTTTTGCCTTTGCGAAGGAATATCATATAGAGCGCAAATTCCGCGAAACCCGCCTTTATCAAATTGCACCAATTTCAACCAACTTGATTTTGAGCTACCTAGCAGAACATGTTTTAGCTATGCCCCGTTCTTATTAGCTCAATGCTGCTTTCGAATTTTTGCGGTGGCATATATATTGTCGCCCAACAGCGAAAGAAAAATTGTTAAATCACTAATTTCTAAAAGACTAAAAAGAGGATCGAAAATGGGTAAATTAACAGGCAAGGTCGCCATCGTAACCGGTGCTGGTGGCGGACTCGGTCGCGCTCACGCAATGTTGCTGGCTCATGAAGGTGCTGCGGTCATAGTCAACGACCTAGGTGGTTCAAGAGATGGTACTGGCAGTGGCAGTTCAATGGCTGACACTGTGGTTGACGAAATCAAAGCAGCTGGTGGGCAAGCCGCCGCTAACTATGGCTCTGTCACCGACGATGGTGCGGCGGAATCTATGGTGAAATCTGCGGTAGATCATTTTGGCCGTTTAGACATTCTCATCAATAACGCCGGTATTTTGCGCGACCGTTCTTTTAAGAATATGACCGATGCCGAGTGGGATGCAGTAATCGACGTGCATTTGCGCGGCAGCTATTTGGCAACCAAACATGCTTGGCAGCAAATGATGTCCCAAGGCGAAGGGGGGCGAATCATTATGACCAGTTCTACTTCTGGTTTGATTGGTAATTTTGGCCAAGCAAACTATGGCGCAGCTAAGGCCGGTGTTGCAGGCTTTATGCGCGTATTGGCGCTAGAAGGTATGAAGTACGGGATCACCGTAAACGTATTAGCACCTGCCGCACTGTCCCGCATGACCGAAGATTTGATGCCCGATACGCCAGAGTTAGCCGACCGTATGGCACCTGAAAAAGTAGCACCGACCATTGCTTGGTTGTGCACTGATGATGCTGCAAAGGTCACAGGGCGTCAGTTTTGTGTAACCGGTAACCGCACTTCACTATTGTCTTGGCAGTCACAAGTATTGGCAGAGAAAGATGCCATGGACGCCCCATGGACTGTTGAAGCTATTGGCGAAGCGATTGAGAGCACCATGGAGCATTGGCCTAAATTGCTTAAACCAATGGAAGTTTAAGCCTCTACCCTTTGGGGTCAGCGGTTAAAGAGCAGTCTGTTGTTAAAAGGTCGAAGCGGTTTAATGCCCTCCTCGGCCTTTTTTTTGCTTTGATTTTTGACCAAAAATACTTTTCAAAAGCAACCTGAAAATTTCGTTATTAAACTGTCATAGCGTCATAAAACTGTAATATTAAATATGCAAGATCGTCGGACTTCACTTTTACTAGGAACCAAATATGAAATTAGGAGCGATAACAGCGCTGCTGCTTATATCGAGTGCGACCGGAGTATCCCGAGCAGATACAGACACAGCATATGTTCAACAAACAGCAACAATTCAAGCCTTGCAGGCACAGTTGATGAAACTTACCGCGCGATTAGACGCGCTTGAGAACGAAAAATCACAAACTATTACTTCCTCTAAACCTGTCGTATCAGCTAGGGGTGCAGCCCAAGCAAAAGCGCTGGAGGGCATAAAATTCAAAGGCGATTTTCGCTTCCGACAAGAAGCATTTGATATTGAGGGTCGACCTGACCGCCACAGAAGCCGACTGCGCAGTCGCGTCGCCTTGGTGGCGCCGGTTAACGACAATGTAGCAGTGGGTTTTGGCTTAGCTAGCGGCGGCAGTGACCCCACTTCTGCTAATCAAACATTGGGTACCGTTTCATCGTCGAAGCAGATCAACCTAGACCTCGCTTATGTTAATTGGAATTTAGTCAATTCTGATATTGTCGTACAAGCCGGTAAATTCAAAAACCCGCTAAAACGAGTCGGCGGAACCACCCTTATTTGGGACGGTGATGTTAGGCCCGAAGGCATATCAGCAAGCGTTAATAAGGGCAGCATTTTTGCCACTGGGCTGGCTTCTTGGGTGGACGAAAACAGCCGCGACTCCGACCTTATATTGCTTGCCGGCCAAGCTGGCTCAAGCTTCAAACTCGAAAATAATGTCAGCATTTTGTTCGGGTTGAGTTACTACAACATTACCGCTAGCCAAGGCGCTGATTCGCTGTTTGGTATCCCGGCCAACGACAACCGCTTGGACATTAATGGCGGCTATCTCAATGGTTTTCAGAGCATCGAAGGTTTTGCTGAAATCGGTATCCCTGCAGATGTTGGTAAAGTCACCCTCTTCGCAGACTATGTGCAAAATCTAGATGCAGATGATTTCAATACCGGTTACGCCGTCGGGGCTAAGCTAAACACCACTAAATGGAGCTTTGCCTGGGAATATAGGGACGTTGAAGCAGATGCAGTATTTGCTGCCTTGGCTGATTCTGATTTTATTGGTGGCGGTACTGATGGCGAAGGCCATATTTTTAAAACAGGCTATGCGCTGAGCAAAAAAATCAGCCTGAGCAGTTCGTTTTTTCTTACCGATCGCAATGTAGACTTCGGTACGGAGGAGTCGTTTAGGCGCCTAATGCTGGATATCAGTTTCAAGCATTAAAGGTGGATATTTGTTCAGGCCTAGGCCACTTTTTCCCCGGTAATCAGTTTGTCATCAACCTGTCATATTTGCAGGGCAAGCTTCTTGCTCTGTACATACGGCAAATAAACTCTAGGTTAATCTAGCGCTATGAACCATTCACAATCTAAGACAATTTTTGTAAGTTTGCTGGTCGTTGCTGCGTTAGTAGGTGCGGCCTCTGGATATCTAGGTTGGAGCCTTTTTGTTGCAGCGGTGATTTGGATTGCTTTACAAAATAGAGAGTTTAGAAAGGTACAAAAATGGACCGAGCGTCCTTTAACGCCGCCTAAGAATGGCTTGGATGGTTGGTTCGAGTTGGCCTATGAACCTTACCGCCTAATACAAAAAGAGCGCGAAAGAACCAAAGACATCACTGCTAGATTGCGGCAAATCTATGAACTCGCCGAGGTGATCCCAGACGCAGTGATCATCCTTGGGCTTTCCGGCGAGATTGACAGTTTGAATAATAGTGCAAAGAAACTGCTGCGACTGAACGACCGCGATATTGGTTTGGGTCTTTCAAATATTGTTAGAAATCCAGATTTTGTAGCGTTCATCAATGCGTCTAGCTTTACTGACCCTTTAGAATTCATATCACCTTTCGACCAAGAGCAAATTATGGAAGCCCGTAGATTTGACGTGGGTACGGAGCGAAAAGTGATTTTGGTGCGCGATATCACTGCGCTGAATAGACTACTGACTATGCGCCAGAACTTTGTTGCCAATGTTTCCCATGAGTTACGCACGCCTTTGACCGTAGTTAACGGATATTTGGAAACGATGACAGACGAAGAGCAACCGGATGATTTGCGCCTATCATTAATAGCAAAATTGGGCTCGCCAATGCGGCGAATGCAATCGTTGGTAGATGATCTTCTGTTGCTGACGCAATTGGAATCTAGTGCGCCTATGGATATGGAAGTGCCAATTGCCTTGGCGCCCATGTTGCAAAATGCCTTTCTCGAAGTCCAAGGGCTACAAACCGCAGAAAATCAAATCACAATCCGTTGCGAATCATCCATGAGCATCAGCGGTTTGACCAAAGAACTGCACTCGGTGTGCGTCAACCTGCTAACTAATGCAGTTAGGTATAGTCCTGCGGGCAAAGCGATTGAAATCTCGTGGGTGGATATTGAAGGCGGCGCTCGGCTGCAAGTCGCAGACCAGGGTTTCGGCATAGCCGGCGAACATTTACATCGATTGACAGAACGTTTCTATCGCGTCGATATGTCTGGTTCCCGCTCTAGAGGTGGCACTGGCTTAGGCTTAGCCATCGTTAAACATATTCTCCGCCGTCATGGTTCTTCGCTAAAAATTCAGAGCAAGATAAATGTTGGCAGCAAGTTTTATTGTGACTTTAAAAATGCCCATGGTGTTGTAACCGATGCAAAAGAAAGGTCGCCCATGGTATTTAAAGATGAACTATTCATTGAACAGGACAAATTATGAAATTGATGTTTACTAACAGCCTTCGCTCTTTAGTTTTATTGGGTTTAGGTGTAGTTGTTATTGGTTGTGGTAGCCCTGAAGCGCCAATAAAAAAGCAGCCCTCTGCAGCTCAAGCGCCTATCGCCATGACGGCAATTGATATCCAAACAGTCGATGTTGAAGAAAAACAAGCTGATGTGCAGAGTGATGTAACCCTCCAGTTAAGGGCCTACGAACCGGCCTCGGGCATATCCGGCAATTTGTCTAGTATTGGTTCGGATACCCTTGCGAACTTGATGACTCTTTGGACCGAAGGGTTTAAGCGCAACTATCCCAGCGTGAATATCCAAGTTCAGGCGGCAGGTTCATCTACTGCCCCACCGGCCCTTACTGAAGGCACCGCAAACTTTGGCCCTATGAGCAGGGCTATGAAGGACAAGGAAATTGAAGCCTTCGAAACACGTCATGGGTATAAGCCTACAGCAATTCGCGTAGCCATCGATGCCCTAGCTGTTTACGTGCACAAGGACAGCCCAATAGACGGCATGACAATTGAACAAGTGGATGCGATCTTCTCTACCACTCGTCGTTGCGGTGGTTTAGACAGTCTTGATAGCTGGGGTGATTTGGGTTTGGAAGGCAGCTGGAGCGATCGTCCAATTCAGGTCTATGGCCGTAACTCAGTATCAGGCACTTACGGGTACTTCAAGAAAGTGGGCCTATGTTCCGGTGATTTTAAGAACAGTGTTAACGAGCAGCCAGGTTCGGCGTCCGTTGTACAGGCGGTAGCGTCATCGCTCAACGGCGTGGGATATTCGGGTATTGGCTACATTACATCGGGCGTTAAAGCGCTGGCTATTGCAGCAGATGGTGGCGAAGCAGTGGCAGCAACCAAGGCCAATGCTGCCTCAGGTGCGTACCCGCTTGCCAGATATTTATATGTGTATGTAAACAAAAAACCCGGCCAGCCTCTCTCGCCAATTGAGCGAGAATTCCTTACTCTAGTGTTGTCTAAAGAAGGACAGGCTATTGTGCAAAAAGATGGTTATGTGCCTGTTTCCCCCGAAGTAGCTGAGCGAGAATTACGTAAGCTTCTGTAAGCACGCTGTATTAGTTTTTAGTTAGGTAAGCAAAATCTATGGATGATCTAGTTCTGACTGGCCGACTGTCGCGTAAACGCTACTGGTCAAATAAGGCAACCCAATGGGTGGTTGGTCTGGGGGGCGCTGCGGTAATTGGCGCCATTACCACGATCTTTGCCTACCTCCTGTGGGTGGTTGCGCCAATTTTGCTGCCGGCCAGCATAGACAGCCACTTCGACTTTGCTGTGGTTGAAAGGCAACCTTTGTTAGTGGATGTCAGCGAAAATGGCGAAGCGATTCTAAGGATCAGTACGCAAGGCATATTAGAATTTTATGCGGCAGAATCTGGGCAGCCTATCGCAGCGTATAACCTAGGGCTCAACATTAAGAGTGCGCAGCGCGTATATCCAACGGTGGACACCTACGCTCTTCTTGATGAGCAAAACCGTCTGCTATTTGTCAGTGCTGAGTATATTGTCGACTTCGATGATGGCACTCGACGACTGACCCCAAAATTACAATTCCCGTTCTCTAAAAAAACCCAGAACATGGGCGATATTCAGTCATTTGATGCACAGTGGTTGGACGATGAACTGGTCATTGCCAGTAACGTGGGCACAACCGTTAATCTGCGGTACTTCAACAAAATTGAAGCCGGATACCCACTGCCTAAGGCCACTGAAGTTTCTGTGTCATCACTGGTTGATGTGACTTCGCTTTTCCTTGGGCCTAGAAATCAATGGCTTTATGCGGTCAGTGCGTCCGGTGATTTAGACGTCATCGGCATCAAACCGAAAAACAAAATAACCCGTCTTTACCAAGGCTCTCTAGCCACCAACGGTAATGAGGTAACAGCTGTTACTGCTCTTTTGGGTCGGTATTCTTTGGTCGTTGCAGACGATGCAGGCCTCATCACCCAATGGGGTATTTTTGTCAGCAAAGACGGTACGCAGCTAGAACCCATGCGTCAGTTTGAGGTGGAACGTCCCAGCGTACGCATTATTACAGAGCCGAGGCGCAAAGGCTTTATGGCGGTAGATGGTCAGGGTGACCTAACACTCCTCTACCCTACCTCCGGACGCGTACTCGCCGATTTCGCAGCAGGTATAAACCCTGATGCGGTCATTGCGATATCACCTAGATCAAACCTTTTAGTGTCTGCGCAAAACCATTCACTGATGCAGACCTTTTATTTAGAGAACGAGCATCCAGAGATTTCTCTTAGCAGTTTGTGGGGCAAGGTTTGGTACGAGGGTTATGAAGAACCTTTATACAGTTGGCAGTCTTCCTCGGCAGACAATGACTTTGAGCCGAAATTTTCTTTAACACCGCTGGCTTTCGGCACACTCAAAGCAGCTTTTTATGCGCTGATATTTGCTGTGCCCATTGCCATTATGGGCGCTATATATACTGCCTATTTTATGGCTCCAGCAATGCGTGCTTGGGTGAAACCCAGTATTGAAATTATGGCAGCCCTACCCACAGTTATTCTCGGTTTCATTGGTGGCTTATGGTTGGCGCCTATTATTGAAGAAAAACTCTCCAGCGTTTTAAGTATTTTCTTTGTCCTGCCCGCAGGACTATTTCTCTTTGCTCTGATGTGGTCAAAATTCCCAGAAAAATTCACCGCGCGGTTTGCTGGCTGGTACGGTCTAATCGTCACCCCTCTGATAGTCATTACTATTTATCTCGCCTTCGATGCGGGTCCCTTCTTTGAAGAGCAGTTTTTTGGCGGCGATAGTCGCATGTGGTTTAGAGATGTACTGGGACTGAACTATGATCAACGTAATGCGTTGGTTGTAGGTATTGTCATGGGCTTGGCGGTAATTCCAACCATCTTCTCTATCGCCGAAGATGCCGTATATGCGGTGCCTACGCATTTGGTGCGTGGTTCCTTGGCATTGGGTGCTACGCCCTGGCAGACATTGGTTAAAGTGGTTTTGCTTACAGCTAGCCCCGGCATTTTTTCTGCTGTGATGATTGGCATGGGGCGTGCGGTAGGTGAAACCATGATCGTACTCATGGCTACCGGCAATACCCCGCTTATGGATCTGAATATCTTTGAAGGCATGCGCACATTTGCAGCAAATATTGCCGTGGAATTGCCAGAGGCTGAAGTAAACAGTAGCCACTACCGAATATTGTTCTTGGCGGCTCTGGTTCTATTTATGTTCACATTTGCTCTCAACACCCTTGCGGAAGTTGTGCGCCAACGACTGCGTGCGCGCTATGGAAGTCTCTAAGATGACTAAATCTAACTCTTTTTTCCGTAATTGGTTTGCTTCTGGCGAACCCTGGATCTGGATGAACGCCGCAGCTGTAGGGCTTAGTATTTCCGCTGTAATTGGTATATTGCTTCTGATAGCGGTTAAGGGGCTGGCGCATTTCTGGCCTGCGGATGTTGACCTCATAACCTATACAACCGAAAGCGCACAGGTGCAGCAGGTTTTTGGTGAGTTTGTCGAGCTAGATCAAGTCTCCGTTGAGCAATTTCTCGAGTCTGGAGGCAACCCGGAATGGGTACAAGCTAATGCCGAAATTATGGATCGTTGGTTGATCAAGACCGGTAATCGGAAAATTAGCGCGCCTGATTTCAGATGGGTTTTTGTAGATCAAATTAGTCAACGAACCACGCCTGACAACGTCATTGTGCTTGAGCGCATTGAGTGGGGAAATGCCTACGGCGTGCCTACAACACTGCTACGCGGAGAGGCTCCCTCTGCGCCCATTAGCGGCGAAGGTATTGTGCCGGCACTGCACCAAAGTATTGCTATAGCTAATACTATTCGCGATCAAATCAGTGCTTTAGAAGGCGGTATTTTAAACAATATCAATAACCGCTTAGAACGACTGCGTTTGGAAGAGCGAGGGATGTCGCTGAAAGAAAGTGACGACACCGAACGATTCCAAGAGATAAGAGACGAACAAAATACGCTGGCCGCGGAATATTCGGTTCGTGAGAAACAGTTGCGTGTGTTGTATCGCGAACTGGATCAAGATGAGCTGATCATCACCACAGCTGATGGTGTGCAAATTCACGTTCGCTTGGCAGATATTCTTCATGCTTGGCAACCTAATGCAATGAGTGCTTGGCAAAAAACCGGACAATACTTCGGCAATTTATGGCGTTTTTTGTCAGAGGACCCTCGCGAAGCCAATACTGAAGGCGGTGTTTTTCCAGCCATTTTTGGCACCGTATTAATGGTCTTGTTGATGTCTTTAATCGTCACACCCTTTGGCGTGATCGCAGCCGTTTATCTGCGTGAATACGCCAAGCAAGGACTGATGGTGCGTATCATACGAATTGCGGTAAACAATTTGGCCGGTGTTCCGTCCATTGTTTACGGCGTATTCGGGTTGGGATTTTTTGTCTACTTTTTGGGCGGCAATCTAGATCAGCTATTCTTCCCAGAGTCTTTGCCTGCGCCTACGTTTGGCACTCCGGGACTCGTATGGGCGTCGTTGACCTTAGCCCTATTGACTGTGCCAGTAGTCATTGTCTCCACCGAAGAAGGCCTAACGCGAATCCCTCGATCGTTGCGAGAAGGCAGTATGGCGCTGGGCGCCACTCAAGCAGAAACATTGTTCAAAGTCATATTGCCAATGGCAAGCCCGGCAATCTTGACTGGCGTAATTTTGGCGGTGGCCCGCGCTGCTGGCGAAGTTGCACCGCTTATGTTGGTGGGCGTGGTTAAGCTTGCACCGACGCTGCCAATAGATGGAAGCTTTCCTTATCTCCACCTAGACCGCAAATTTATGCATCTAGGTTTCCACATTTATGACGTTGGCTTCCAAAGCCCTAATGTCGAGGCGGCTAGACCCCTGGTCTATGCCACCGCCCTATTACTGGTCACACTTATTGTGGGACTAAATTTAACCGCTATTACTCTGCGTGGACGGCTAGAACGCCTTTACCGCGGCGTGGAAAGTTAACTTATGAGTGAATCATCAATGTCGCAACCCGATACCCAGGCATCATCAGCCACTGGCCCACAGGCAGAGACCGGAACTGGTCTAGAAACCAGCTTGGAGGTAAATAATCTATCACTGCACTACGGTGATAAGCAGGCGTTAATAGATATAAATCTTGGCATTGCGACAAAAAAGGTAACCGCATTTATTGGCCCCTCGGGCTGCGGTAAATCTACCCTATTGCGCTGTTTCAACAGGATGAACGATCTTATTGATGACGTGACCGTTACCGGCAGCATCAATTTTCAGGGTTATGACATTCATGATACCCGGGTGGACGTTGCCGACCTGCGCAGAAAAATTGGCATGGTTTTTCAGCGCCCTAACCCATTCCCTAAAAGTATTTACGAAAACGTCGCTTATGGCCTGCGTATTCAAGGCGAAAAATCCAAAGCAATTATTGATGAGCGCGTTGAATGGGCGTTAAAGAGTGCTGCGCTTTGGGACGAAGTTAAAGATCGTCTTAAAGACAGCGCTTTGGGATTATCTGGCGGTCAGCAGCAACGTTTAGTGATTGCTCGGGCCATTGCCATTAAACCTACTGTACTGCTGCTGGATGAACCTGCGTCAGCACTAGACCCAATCTCTACACTGAAGATTGAAGAACTGATTCATCAGCTGAAAGACGACTACACCATTGCTATTGTTACTCACAACATGCAGCAAGCTGCGCGAGTTTCGGATTACACGGCGTTTCTCTATATTGGTGAAATGGTCGAGTTTGGCGAAACAGACACTATATTTAGAAATCCTAAGTCCAAACAGACCGAGGATTACATTACTGGGCGATACGGGTAACGACAATGCATAAGCACATATCAGAGCAGTACGATAACGATCTACAAACCATTAGAGATCTACTCATGGAAATGGGTGGCCTTGTTGAAACCCAAGTCAATGATGCGTGTACTGCACTGGTCAATCATGACGTGGAACTTGCCGAGCAAGTGCGCGAGGTTGAATTTCGCCTCAATCAGTTTGAGGTAGATTTAGATGATCAGTGCGTGTCTATTATCGCCAAGCGCCAGCCAACCGCCGGTGATTTACGCACCGTTGTCAGCGTTATGAAGGTCATTACCGATTTAGAGCGCATTGGTGACGAAGCAGATCGCATTGCTAAGATGGCCATAGATTTATTGGATGCGGACATACTGGACGACCACTATAGCGGCTTCAAGGGCATCCATAGCGGCGTAGTCAAGATGCTCAAGCGTGCATTAGATGCCTTTGCCAGGTTAGATGTAGAGAACGCTCTGCGTGTCATTGAAGACGACCACGATATCGATATGGCTTACAAAAAATTAGTGCGCAATTGCATTAAGCAAATGGAAAGCAATCCTGACAAAGTCGAAGATTATGTCAGTCTTATATGGGCCTCCCGCGCCTTGGAGCGCATTGGTGATCACGCAAAGAATATCAGCGAATATGTTATCTATCAGGTCAAAGGCCAAGATGTTAGACACGCGAGTAGCATAGAGAGCTAGGAAAACCAAAATTCACCAGTAAATTTACTCCTACTTGTTGCTACTGGAATAGAACGCACGTAATATCCGCCTCCTTGAGTGCCCAGGTGATGGAATTGGTAGACATGCTAGATTTAGGT
>TARA_B110000971_G_scaffold189674_1_pt1 | contig 59794 bp, 54 predicted proteins | sample TARA_B110000971 | Tara Oceans TARA_B110000971 (sample SAMEA4397842) | marine metagenome | biome: Polar Biome; feature: [SRF] surface water layer (ENVO:00010504); material: water (ENVO:00002006), including particulate matter (ENVO:01000060) such as... | depth 5 m | reverse complement strand
AATAAGAAGAATTAAAATTAATATTACTTAAAGTTGAAGACGAGCTTTCATCAGCTAAATTTATATTTAAAATTTCGTCCCTAACACCAAGTCCACAGTTAAATATTTTAAATTCCGTTTGAGGAAATTTTTGATTAAATTTATTTAATGTTTGGCTTAAACAATTATAATTATCAAGAACTGGTTCGAAAGAATAAAGATTTTTTATTTTGAAGGAATTGGAAAATAACTCTATACTTTCTCCTTTGTGACCTCCCACGTCTATCAGAGTATCAATATTTTGAATATTTTTTTTTAAAAAATTAATTATTTTTTTTTTATGAAAATAATCAAAAAAATTTAATAAAAAAATTGCTAATTTGCTTATCATTCAGATCTCTTAAAATAATATTTGTTCATAAAGGTTCCTGTGTTTATGTCTTTTTTTTCATTACAAACATTTAAACTTTTATTAATTTTACATTCTTTGTATTCCTTAATCAAATTTTCGATTTGCACATGAATTCCAAAATAGTTTTTTTGCACATTGTAAAAAGTAATATTAATGGGTTCGTAGCTATATTGTTTATGTTCATTGGCAATCCTATTGTAGTTTCTTGAAATAAAAATCAAAATAGTTAACAAAATTAAAATAAAAAATTTATTTTTGATTTTTTTTGAATTGCCATGCTTTTCCAAAAAAACAGAGGATGGTATAAATATAAGCAATCCTACAAGACAATATCCTCCATACCTAAGTGCTGGGTGGTTATAAAACCACTCCATAAAAAGCACTAAAAGTAATGCTAGTATAATTTTATATGTTCTATTTTTTTTATCTTTAATTGAATTTTTTGAGCAAAAAAATAATAACAAAACAAGAACTAGAAAAGAAATTCCTAATAAAAAATCTAATACTTTGCTAAAAAAATAAATTTTTACCCAATTTGAAACCCAATTAAAGTCCTGTATATAAATTTCAGGATTTTCAACACGATAGTTTGGAGCAGCACCCCCCTTGGACCATTGCTCGTACCATCTACCCATTAAATCAACTTCTTCGATATTAATTGACCAGAGAGAATTAAAGCAGGTAAAGTTAACAGGATACAAAAAACATCCAGAATTTTGAAAGTTAATCAAAAGCACCAGTAGTAACATTAAAAAACAAAAGAGAATTACCGGTAAAAAATTATGAATAAATTTTATTAATAAATTTTTTTTATAAAGAAAAAAAGATAAATAAATTATAAAGATTGAATAAAGTATATAAAAGGCTTTCAAGGAGATAATTAGTGCTATTAAAATTAAAACTTGAGTAACTTTTTGCAGGTTTTTAGATGCATATTCCTTAAAATTAAAAATAAGAAGCATTTCAATGATCATGACAAAAATTAATATTTGTGCAGATCTATCCGTTCCATGTTCTGCTATTCTATAAAAAAAAATATTTATAAAAATTATTGAGAATAGGCACAAATAACTAATAAAATTAAAAGTGTTAATTTTAAAGGAATAAAGAATTTTTTTAAATATTATAAAATTAGCAAAACCCATAATTAAAATAGCTGACATGTGGAAAAAGTAAAATTGAATTAGCGGAAGATAGAATAGAGAATTTATATAGAATAAGGAAGATGGAGTTCTAAATCCATGATTGAACACTCCTATGCCCAAAACTGATTTGAATTGTGTCAAAAAATATGTGTAGGGAAAGTGATAGTATTCAAAATCATCATGGTTTTTAAAAAGAAGAGAAGAAATAAAGAGTATTGAAAAAATTATTAATAATATTAAATAATTTCTCTTATTTTCTTTATAATACTTTAAAAAGTTATAAGTAAAAAATAAAAGTCCTATAACTAAAAAAAAAGTATTATGGATTAATGAATGACTAAAAAAAAAAGACGAGACGTAAGAATAAATTGAACAAAAAAAGAGACCGAAAATTCCCTGATACCCTAAATTAATTTTATAATTCTTTTGCCTAATTATTAACTGAAAAAAATTACCATATCCAACAATTGAGCAAGTAATTATTAAATAAAATAAAATAAAATACAAAATATTATGATTATTCATTAACATTAAATATATTTGTTTTATTGGCTTTTTAAAGCCTTTAAATTAAAAGGTTAATAAATAAAAAAAATAGTGTAATTGTAAAATTTCAAAAAGAAAACTGCTTTGTTTAATATGAAAGATAAAAAAAAGAATCAGAAATCAAAAGACTTAACTTTAGTAATTCCTGCAAAAAATGAATTTGAAAGTTTACCGAGTGTTCTTAGCGAGCTTAAAAAATACAATTTGAAGACAAAAGTTGTTCTAGAAAAAAGCGATATAGAAACAATTAAGTCAATTAAGCGCTTTGATTGTCAAATAATTTATCAAAGTGGAAAAGGTTATGGTAATGCCTTAATTGAAGGAATCAAATCAACTAAAACAAAATATTTTTGTATATTTAATGCCGATGGGTCATTCCTGCCCAAAGAATTAAATGCAATGAAAAAAAAAATTATTAATAATAACTATGATTTTGTTTTTGGGTCGCGATACGAAAAAAATGCAAGTAGTGAAGATGATACTTTTATAACAAGAATAGGTAATTTTTTTTTTACAAGTCTTTCTAGAATTTTATTTTCATTAAAATTAACAGATATTTTATATACGTATGTTATGGGTAAAACTACAAGTTTTAAAAAGTTAAAGATGAGTCAAACAGATTTTAGATTCTGTGTTGAGCTTCCCATTAAAGCAAAGTTATTAAAAATGAAAATGACTAATAACAAAGCTTACGAAAGATCAAGAATTGCTGGAATTAAAAAAGTTAATGAATTTAAAGATGGTTTTTTAATTTTAAAATATATTTTATCAGCATTTTTAAAATGACCTCAGATTTTAAAAATCTAATTAATTCTGAAAGTAAAATTTTTATATCACTTATGTTGCTAGTGTGCTTTTTGCCATCGATATTAATGACTGGCTCAGCTATATTGAATATACTTTGCCTGTTAATAGGTGTAATTTTTTTGAGTGAATTAACTATTAAAAAAAAAATTTCTTTTATTATTAAGGATGATTTATTTATAATTATATTTTTATTTTGGCTTACATTGATAATAAATTTATTTTTTAGTATTGATTTTGCCAATAGTTTTTCAAGATCATTCGGCTTTCTTAGGTTTATAATTCTAGTTTTTGCAATTAAATATGTGATTACATATAAAAAATTTGCTTATAAAGATTTTATTTTCAAAATTTGGTTATTAATTTTCTTGATTATTAGCCTAGATTTATTTTTTGAAATAGTTAATGGGCATAATATACTAGGATATAGCAATAACTTTCCAGGTAGATTGTCTGGGTTTTTAAACGATGAGTTAAAAATAGGAAATTATTATTCTGGCTTTGTATTGCTGGCTATTTGCGGAGTTCTAAATTTTAAAAAAAATTTAACAATTACCTTGTTAGTAATGATAATATTTTTGATTATTTCTTTATATATTGGTGAGAGATCAAACTTTATTAAAACATTGATTATTTCTTTTTTATTTATTTTTTTACTTAATAAGGAAGACTTGTTAAAAAAAATAGTATTTATTTTTTCTTTTTTATTGATCTCACTAACTATTATTTTAAATAATGATTCTTATAAAAATAGATTTTTTGAGCAATTGGTTCATGTCAAGTATGCAGGTAAACAGCATAATTTTATAGCAAAGATAAAACAATATTCGAGCGAATCTCATTACTACAATCATTACTTTGCTGCATTCGAGATCTGGAAATCTAATAAATATTTTGGTATTGGTTTAAAAAACTTTAGAAACGAAAGTTCAAAAGCAAAATATCAAATCCAAAACTCGGAAAATCCAGGTTTAGCATGGGCAACACATCCTCATCAAATTCATTTTGAATTTTTGGCAGAAACAGGTCTATTTGGCTACATGTCGTTTCTAATTTTTTTTCTAATTATTTTAATTAAAAATATCAAAAGCTTTAATAATAAAAAAAATCAATACCAATTAGCAGGTATGCTTTTTATTTTGGCTTCCTTAATACCGGTTATGCCAAGTGGAAGCTTTTTTACTAGTTATTCAGCGACAATTTTTTGGATAAACTTTGCAGTAATGTCTTCTTTTTCCGAAAGAAGAAAATCTTAGTTTTTTCTTAAATTTCTATATAGAAAACAATAAATTAAAATATTAAATAATATAATAGAAATTTGATATCTATTATTAAACATATCCCCTGATCCAATATAAATAGATAAAAAGTTGAATAAGTTAATGGAAATAGAACTTAAATTATTGGCGTATATCTTTTTTTTAAAAATAGTTTTTTTTTGAATATATGAGAATAATAACTGATGTAGGTGACTACTGTCAGGATTCCCAGGAGATATTTTGCTAATAAAAATTTTTCTTATAATAGAAAATAAGTTTTCAAAGCAAGGATACCACAATAATAAAATAATAAAAAAAGATGATATCCCTTCATTATTGTGAATTTTAATTAATATAAATCCAAAAATACTAGAAATTAAATATGCTCCACTATCGCCCAGATATAAAAAATTAAAAAAATTTAATATTAAAAGAATAGTTAAAAAATATAAGAGATATTTTAATTGGTCAGCTTCAACTCCTATTAGCGTAAAATTGAAATCAAGATTTAATAATATTAAAATTATAGTAATATAGTAACCAATCACAAGACCATTCAAGCCATCGATAAAATTGGTTCCATTTATTAAAATCAAAATACAAAACAAAGTAAAAAAAACATTAAAATAAGAAAAGTTTAAAAGGTAATCCAAGACCCTTAAGTCAGTATTAATAATTTGTAAATTTTGTGTAAATATTATTAATGCTATTGAGAGTAATTGAAAAAAAAATCTTATTAGGGGAGATTTTAATATTCCAATATCTGAACAGAAGCCAATTGCAAAAATTAAAAAAAAACTTGCTAGCAAAGATACATTTTGATCAAAGAAAGTTGCATAAAATATAAATAGGCACAAACCTCCTAATAAAAAAACTGAAGAATTTCCTGCATATAATTGGTGGATATTTCCTGAAAATGCTTTCGGGAATTTAATATTTTTGTTATAAAACCAAGCTAAAAAAAAATATGAAATAACAGCTAAAAAAAAAAATACTTTTATACTATTTTCCAATTGAATTAACCCCCAAGATAATTAAAAACATAAGGGATTTTATTATATTAAATTTCATATAATGATTGTAAACTTTAAATCCATCTTTTATTTTTTGAAATATGGATGATGATAATGAGTGGCTGTCTTTTAGCCAATATGACAATGATAGGCTCAACCCATAAATAGAATAATTTTTTCCTAAAATTTTTAACCACAGTACAAAATCTTCTTTTGTTTTTATGCAAGGAAAATGCAGATCGCCTTTAAGAATTTTTCTTCTAATAATAACCGTAGACAACCCAATATCACAAGACTTTATCAAATCATTTTGCGTATTAAAATTTCTAGCAACTCTTATTTTATTTTTATTGTTAAAAGTATCAATTACTTGATAGCTAGTATGACTCGCGTTAAAATTATTTTTTTTCATAAACTGAATCTGTTTTGCTAATTTTTCTTTTTTCCAGACATCGTCTGCATCAATAAAGGCTATAAATTTTCCGTTAGACTTTTTTATACCAATATTTCTAGAAAATCCTGCCCCAAAATTTTTATTATTTATAATAAGGTGAATTTTTTTACTCTTATTTATCAAATCTTTTAAGAAAATTAGTTCAGATTTATTTACATCATCATAAATGATAATTATTTCTATATTACTATAAGTTTGACTAAGTACAGAATTAAGAGTTTTTTTAAAAAAATTTTTTTTTCTATAATAGGGTATTATTACACTTACTAAATCCATATTAAAAATCCTTCGAATTTTTTTTATAAAAAAAATTAGCAAAGCTCATCATTGCCAGTCCAGCAAATGGTGATAAAAATACAATAGATGGGAGGAAATATCGACTATTGCCCAGCCAACCAATTGTTATGGGGGAATAGATAGAACCCAAAATAAGAAAAAAAATTAGTTTCTTATTTAAATGTTTAAAGGACAAAAATATACCGATTGCAATTGTTAAATAAAAAAAAATTGAATAAAGTATTCTATATTTAACAAATGCCTTACGATCGTTACTATCATAATAATTGTACTCTCCTCTACCGGGGTGCTTGTGAAAAAAATTAACATAAAAAGGATTTAACAATAAAGTTGAAATTGTTTTTCTAAAAACAATTTTTCCAGCAATTGCTGGGTCAGAAGTTATTTTTTCAATAGAAACTTTAAATATCCGATTTAATATTAAATTTTTATTTTTATTATCTATTTGATGAAAATTAGTAAATAAATTCTCATCTTCGTTAAAATGAAAGGCTATCTTTTTTTTTTTAATCCATACCTTGGTATCAAAATCTAAGGATTTTTTGGCCTGAGAAATAGATATATTCTCTTTTTGGGAAATCATTTCCGGAACTAAAGTAAAGTACATTGCAGTTTTTATTCCAAAAATACTAACGTCTTGGTTTTTTTGGTCTTGAGAAGACTTGGTATGTATAAGCAATATTATAAATAAAAAACCAATTGCAAAAAAACTTAATGGAATAAAAAAAAATTTTTTAAAACTGATTAAGTAGTAAAAGGAAATAACCAAAAAAAATAAAATAAATTCTTGACTAGTTAAAAACATTAAACAGCAAACAAAACCTATTAAAAAATTTTTAAGGAATTTAATTGATGGCTTGATGAGTAAGGCCAATAGAACAACTTGTAGTGAAAGAAAAATTGATTCATTCCAAAAAGAAGAGTGGTACTGCACAAGATCTGGGACAAATGCCAAAAAGCATACTGTCCAAAAAGCATACCTTTGATTAATTTCATTGGACATTTTATAAAATAAAAAAAACAAACTGAAAAAATACAATAAAGATTTTAGAATTAGATAAAAAAACTTTCCATTATTTAATTTAATATTATTATTTTCATCATACATCTCATGATCTGAAAAATAATAATATAACGCCAATAAACGAGGTGGTAAGTACTCATCAAAATGATCATTTTTTATATTAAAAATAGATGTGCCTCTTTTTAATTGCTTCAATATAATATTTGCTTCTTCCCAATGATTAACAACAGCAATTTTAATCATTTTGTGCTCTATTGTATTTTCTTTATATATATTTAACTTGTCATACTTGTTTACATAAATAGCTGTTGAAAATGCTGATATTAAAAACCCTAAACAACAAATGATAAATATATTTTTTTTATAGCTCATTTACTTAGCTTTCCTTAATCAAGCTTTTGATAACAAAATTAATTTTTTTAAATGATAAATTGTTATATATGGGAAGGGAAAATATTCTTTTTGAAATTAGTTCAGTGTTTTTTAGGCAGTTACAATTTTTACAAACATATTTTTTATATGATTTCATTTTGTGTATTGGGAAAGGATAATTAATATTAAGAAAAATTTTCTTTTTTATTAATTTTTTAATAATCTTATCTCTTTCTACATGCTGAACAACAAAAGAATTAAATACGTTATTTTTTAATTCTGGCAATTTAAATTTTGTATTTTTTAATTTCAGTAAATAGTGTTGTGCTATTTTTTTTCTAATTTTTATAAAATCATTTATTTTTTTTAACTTAAAATTCAGAAATGACGCTTGTAGCTCAGTGATTCTTGAATTGATACCGTGCTCATTTGAATAATATTTATTAAAAAATTTTGATTGCTCATTAACTGTTTCAATTCCATAAAATCTTATTCTTTTTATTTTTTCATATAATGATTTTCGCTTGACTATAACAAAACCTCCATCACCATAGGCACCCAATACTTTTGTGGGATAAAAAGAAAAACATCCTGCATCACCCCAAGTACCTGCTTTTTTATTTTTGATTGATGAGCCAAAAGATTGAGCGCAATCTTCAATTATTTTTAGCTTATATTTTTTTGCAATTTTTAAAATTTCGAACATATTGCACATTTTTCCGTAAAGATGTACTGGCATTATTGCTTTGGTGTTTTTGTTAATTAAATTTTTTAATTTATTAACGTCCATTAAATAATCCTCACCTACATCAACAAATCTTGGCCTTGCTCCACTACTAACAATTGCTGATATGGTTGGTATGGCTGTATTTGAAACTGTTATTACCTCATCTGTTTTATTTTCTCCAATATTCATAGCTTTTAGAGCAATGTATAGTGCGTCTGTTCCATTTTTTACCGACACGCCGTATTTTGCTTTATTGAATTTGCAAAAATTTTTTTCAAAATTATTTGTTTCTTTTCCGAAAAATAGTTGTCCACTTCCGTATACTTTATTTACTAGCCTTAAAAAAAATTTTTTATTTTTTTTATACTCATCTAAATAGTCCCACGTTTTAATCATTTGTTCTTCAATATCATTTTTAGTTTCTTCAAATTTAATGAGGAATTTTTAGGCATATTAATATTTTTAAAATCTTTTAAAAAAATTTTTTTTATTTTTGGTTTTTTAACTTTGGCAAAATTGTAAACTGTTTGTTTTTTACCTCCCAGATTCAAAACTCCTTGCTTGTCCAAAACCTTAAATAGGATTTTTATTGCGTCTTTATGATAAATAAAGCTGTTAACAAAATCTGCAAAAGCCTCATCGTGAACAAAAGGAAATTCTGTCATACACACTCTCAATATTAATGAATTTTTATATAATTTTACCGAACATTCTCCTCCAAGCTTTGACCACGCATAGTTATTAACAGGGTAAATCGGATCTTTTTCCTTATAGTTTCCGCCCGTTCCTGGGTAAACATAATTTGTTGAAAAATAAATTAATTTCACATTCATTTCAGAGCATATTTTGGTAATATTTGCTGTGCCGATAATGTTCAAATCAATACTATCTGAAATATTAGTTTCATGCATGCTCATTGGTCTAGACAATCCAGCCAAATGAATTAAATATTGTGGACTATTTTTTTTTACATAGTCTCTCATTTGTGCAATATTTTTGATATTAAACTTATTTTTTTTTGGAAATAAAACTTGATATTTGCTTTTGGCTTTTTTTAATAGACTGCCAAATCTTCCTGAACCGCCTGTGACAACTATTTTTTTTTTCACTTAATTATATTTTAACATGAGAAAACCATTGGCCTCCATTTAATTTAAAAGATTTTTCTTTATGAAAAATTTCATCTTTGTGATTCCATGCGAAAAGATAAGCAATATCAAATTTATAAAACTCATTTTTTTTCATTTCTTTGACTGGTATATGCATTCCAGGAGTGTATTTATTAATTTTTTCAGGAGTTGTATCAAATATACAGTCAATAATTTCTGGACCTATATCGCAATAATTCAAAATAGTGGTACTTTTTGATGTAGCTCCATATCCACATATTTCCTTTCCCTCTTTTTTAAAATTTATCAATTTATTGACAATGTTATATTTCGATAATTCACAATTTTTCTTAAAATCTAAGCATGATTGAATACTGTTAATTTTTGATCTATTTTCATTTTCAAGCATTTTTTTTAACCTTGCGCTTTGGGGTTTTTTTCCTTTTCTTGAAACCACATACCTCATGGATCCTCCATGTGTATTTTGGGGTATTGCATCGATTAAGTCAAAATCAAATAAGTTAAAAATTTTTTTTACAGAAGTTAATGAAAATATATAAATATGTTCATCATAAATTTGATCGTAAGAGACTTTTTTTAACATAGATCCCAAGTATGGCTCCTCAAAAATAAACAATCCATTTGCATTCAAGACTTTATCCAAACATTTAATTAATTCTATTAAATCAGGAATATGACATATTACATTTGCCGCATAAACAATATCCGTATTGTGTATAAATTTTTTAATTTTACCAAGACTATTACTGTTAAAAAAAAGATTAAGCGTTTTTATTTTATTTTTTATTGCATGGTCAGCAACACTTTTGGATGGTTCAAATCCAATATAATTATCACCAAATTTTTCAAAATTTTTTAACATAGTTCCATCGTTAGATCCAATTTCTATAATATTAGAATATTTGGATGCAAAATTTTTTTTAATCCACTTGGCATAATCTTTAAAATGAATTTTCATATACTCTGAACTGCTTGAAAAAAAGGGATAATTTTTATTAAACATTTTTCTTGGTTTTGGAAAATTGTTCAACTGCAAAAGAGATAGGCTTTCTGACCAAGATAAATCAAGTTCATAGAAATATTCTTTTTTAAAATCTTTTTTTTTTAAAAAACCATTAGCTAATGGCATTCTTCCAAAAGACATGACTGGTAGTGCTTTTTTTTTTGTAATCTTGCACTTCATGACAAATATTTAAATAATTTTAATGTTTTGTTTATATCAAAATCAATTTTAGCATTTAAAACCAAACCTTTCTTGGAAAGTTTTGACTTAGCAACGTGGTATGACAATTGATTCATAATAGGCGTACTAATATAAGTAATTTTAATTTTTTTTATCACTTTTTTTATTTTAGACAAAATTTGATTTACTGTATAATTGGAGCTAATTGCATTAAATACGTCATTTTTAAAAAAATTATTATCAATAACAAACTTAAAAACTTTAAATGAATCTCTAATGGATAAATAAGGTCTAAATTGATGAATGGCTGTTTTATAAACTTTAATACTATCTCCAGTAGCAGCATTAAAACAAAAGCTGTTGGCCGCCGTGTGAAAGCGCATACCCGCAGATGCACCTACAATCGTTCCAAACCTAAAGGTTGTATATTTAATTTTATTCGTATTTTTTTTTAATATATTCTCTTCTAATAATTTAATTTTGGCATATGGGCTTTGTGGTTTTAAGTATTTTTTATTACAATTTTCATCTACAATACCATCGCTTTTTCCATAGACACTGGTTGAGGAAATGTGCACTAACTTTGATTTTTTATTAATGCAAAAGTTAATCACATTTTTAAAAGCATTTAAATTGTTTCTATACATTTCGCTTTTAACTTTAAAGCTGTCTGCTGCATTAGTCATTGAAGCACAATGAATGACTATATCCATTTTTTTAAAATAATCGAGCGAATGTGGAACGGAGAGGTCTATTAAATGAAAAGAAAAAAAAGATTTTTTTTTAATATTGAACAATGAATTTATACTTCCTTGCTGCAAATGGTCAATTAAATAAACTTTTTTTATTTTTTTTATTTTATGAATATTATTTACCAAATATGAGCCAATATGTCCGCAAGCACCTGTAATTAATAAATTCATTTTTTTTTGTTTGTAAATTTTAAAAAATCATCAAATGTTTCTATATAGTCCTTAAAATCATATTCATAATCTGTAAGGACTAACAGCGAGGATTTTTGGTTTAAAAACTTAATACTACACCAAGTTTTTGGGGGTAGTAACAAGGATTTTATTTTTTTACTATCTAAAATATATTTTTTTTTTCTGTTATTGAATACGACACTAATAATGAATTTTCCCAATACCGGGTAAAGAATTTGGGAACATTTTTTATGAGCATGATCTCCTCTTGTGAACTTTTTATTTCCATAAATCAAAAAAAATCTTTTAACTTTAATTGGAAATTTTTTGTCAAAAGTAATTGGAACCAAACCTCCCCTATTGTTTAAAAATTTTTTTAGTTCGATAATTTTTGGTCTTTTCATTTAAATAGAAATTATTAACTTTGATATAATAGATTAAATATATATATTTTTATCGAATAAAATAAAATGAAAAAAATTATTATAATTGGTTCTGGAATAACGGGCCTCTCAGCGGGTTGGAGATTGGCGGGCAATAAAAATGATGTTCAAATTTTTGAATCTGATAATCAGATTGGTGGGCTTGCCAAAACTATTAAATTTAAAAACCATTATTTTGACTTAGGGCCCCATTCTTTTTTTTCAGAAGATAGAGAAATTTACAAAACGGTTAAAGATCTTTTTCAAGAAGATCCAGGAGAACTTCCAGCTAAAGAAAGGTTGGTTAAAATGTACTTTATGAAAAAATATGTAGATTACCCACTATCTGCTAAAAGTATTCTTTTGCAGATGGGCCCAGTTGTTCCTTTTCTTTGTTTTGTAAGTTTTTTAAAATCTTATATTTTTCAATTTTTTAACGAAAAAGATAAAATAAGTAATGATGAAATTACCGTAAAAGATTGGGCCATAAATAATTTTGGTAATTTTTTATATAAAAATTTTTTTAAACCCTATACAGAACAATTTTGGAAAATTTCAACAGAAGATCTCTCTCATAGAGTAATACCATCTAGTAAAAAATTAGACTTTGCAAAAACACTAAAACATCTTTTTTTTAATAAATTTTTAGATATCTCAAGAAGAGAACCCAATGAACTAAATATTGTTCAAAGAGAAAGTTTGCCAACATTTTATCCAAAAAAAGGCTTTGGAGAAATAGCAAATAAAATTTCTGAAAAAATTAAATATAACAAAGGAAAAATATCTCTCAATGAAAAAGTTTTAAAAATAAATATTTTACCTAATTCTTCTTTTGAAGTATTTACTGAAAAGAAATCCTACTTCTGCGATATTGTTATTTCTACTATTCCATTAAATCAAATTACAAAAAAAATAAATCCCATAAATAACAAAAAAAAACTAGTCGCTATCTCCGAGAAACTTGAATATTTGTCTTTAATTGTGTTAAATATAATTACTAAAAAAAAATCTTTAGGTTTTCAATACTGTTATTATTTACACAGACCATATAATAGAGTTTCAAATTTGAATTTATTCAGTGAAGAAACGAGTCCACATAACGAAAGTATATTTTCCCTAGAAATTTCATGCCTTCCAAATAGCAAAATGTGGAATAAAACTGATAAAGAAATTTATGAAGATTGTATAGATTTTTTAAAAAAAGATATTGAACTAGATGATGCTGATATAATAAACTTTAAAGTAATTAAAGCTCCAAATGTTTATCCTATATATAAAAAAGACTATACAAAAAACCTGGAGAGTGTTTCTTCTGAACTATTAAAAATAAGAAATTTTTATTCAGTAGGAAGACTAGGACAATTTTATTATGGAGATATTGATCAAATGATGCGCATTGGTTTTGATATTGCAAAAAATATTAATCATGAAAAATAAACTACGATCCTTTGAAACTTTTAGAGGCTTTGCTGCTTTGATGATTGCTGCAGTGCATTTTAGTGTCAATTCACCATTAGTCATGCACCCTCTTGCAAACGGTATATTTGTTCATTTTTTTTTTACACTAAGTGGGTTTGTAATTTATCTAAACTATTCTGGAAAATTAGATAACTTTTTATCTATAAAAAATTTTTTAACTAGAAGATTAAAAAGATTGTATCCCATACATATTTTTTTTGTTTTTATTTTTTTGTTAATTGAAATTGTTAAATATTATTTAAAAGAAAAGCATGGCATTGATGCAAACAATCAGGCTTTTACAAAAAATAATTTTTCGAGCTTATTTGGTAACATTTTTTTGTTACAAACTTTTTTTAAATACAATAGCTTCAATACCCCAAGCTGGTCTATTTCTGCTGAATATTTTACGTATATAAGCTTTGCAGTATTTATCCTTATGAATAGAAAGTTTCCAAGTATTTTGTATTTGCTGTTGGGATTGCTAATTATGAGAATTTTTTATAATGCTTCTTTTGGACCCAGCACAACAGTTTTTTCTTTTATAGATTCTGTTTATTGTTTTGCTATCGGATGTATGTCTTGCAATTTATATAATAAAATTTCCATTACCAAATGGTATAATAAAAGTTATAATTTTCTATCAATTGTTTTTTTATTAATGTCAACATTTGCGATTATCAAATTTAAAAATTCGTATTACCCTTTTTTAACACCAGTTATTTTTGGATTTTTACTTATATTTTCGGCAAAATTAAAGTCTGAAAATTTTTATGCTAAGTTTTTGACTAATCGTTTTTTTGTTTATTTGGGAAAGATAAGTTATTCTATTTACATGTCTCATCTTTTTGTTTTCTGGATGATTACACAAACACTTAGATTTGTATTTAAAACAAAAACCTACATTGATATAGATAGTGGAAAAACATTACTCGCATTAGATGTGTATGAAGCTAGTTTGATTGTTGTAGTAGCATATGTTGTGACTATAGTTTTTTCACATTTTTTATACGAAAAAATAGAAAAAAAGTTTTACTTATTTAATCATTAAATTGAACTTAGAAAAAATTCAATTTTTTTCTTAATATAAAATAATTCTTTATTACTAAGTGATGGGTAAAGTGGAAGTCTCACAAGTCCATCAAATATCTTTTCTGTTACTGGCAAATTAATTCTACCAAACTTTCTTCCATAAGTTGACATATGAAGGGGAAAGTAATGAGTATAGCAACTAATTTTATTTTTTTGCATGTATTTTATAAATTTTTCTTTAAGACTTTTTTTGATAAAAATAATAGGAAAAATGTGAGAGGTGCCCTGTGAATCTTGTGTGCTGTTTTTTAAAATAAAAAAAGAATTAGATTTAATTTTGGAAATAAAGTTATAGTAAAATAAAAAAATTTTTTTTCTTTTTTCTTGAATCGTCTTCGATTTTTGAAGTTGAGAAAATAATAAAGAAGATGATAATTCCTGAGACCTAAATTCAGATCCAACCCCTTTCCAAGAATAATAACTGGCCTTTGTAAAATTTGATTTTTGGATTGCACTTCTATTAGTACCCTTGTCTAATATTATTTTTGTTCGTGAAATATACTTGGCATTATTAATCAGTAAAGCCCCGCATTGTCCTCCAATTATATTTTTTGTTTCATGAAAACTAAATGCCCCAAAATCGCCTATCGTTCCTAAATATTTATTTTTATATAAGCCCAAAAAACCGTGTGCGGCATCCTCAATAAGAAAAATATTATATTTTTTTTTGAGTCTTAAATATTCTTGCATTTCACAGGCTAATCCAGAATAGTGGACTAAAATAATAGCCTTCGTTTTTTTAGTGATTTTTTTTTCGACTAGTTTACTTGAAATATTTAAATCATGATTGTTTATATCTACAAAAATCGGCTTTGCGCCTCTTAAGACAATGGCATTTGCTGTTGAGGTAAATGTGAATGAGGGCATTATTACCTCATCTCCCTTTTTAAGTCCAATAAGTAAAGATATAATCTCAAGAGCACTGGTACAGCTTTGTGTTAAAAATACCTCTTTTGACTTTGTAATTTTTTTAATGAATTTCTCACATTTATTTTGAAAAATTCCATCTGTTAAATTTTTATTTTTAATTACCTCATTGAGATAATATTTTTCCTTATTGTCAATAAAAAGCTTGTTAAAGGGAACATGTTTCATAAATTTTATTTTAAGAAAAAATTAATACAATTTGTTATCATATAATCAAAACTAAATCTTGATGAGTTTGAAAAATTTTTTAAATAACTGTGTGACTGAGATCTTCTATTCCACCATTTTTTTCCTAGAAAAGTATATTTTTTTGACTCTCCTATGCTTTTGTAAAAAGTAAGTGGTTCTCTGATCGTAGAAAATTTTTTTTCTACAAAAAAAGAGTACGCACATAATCTAAAACCAAACCATACAAATGGGTAAGAAATTTCATGAGGGCGATTTATGTTAAAAAATTGCATCACAAGGCTTTTTTTAAAAGAAAGGCAACTTTCCGGAGCAAAATAGGGCCAAGGACTAAAATAATTATTTTTAATATTTTGTTTATTTTTTTTTTTACAATTAGAGAGAGCGGTATAGTTTTGAAGAAATTTTGTATTTTTATTTTTTTTAAAAAAATTAACTATTTTTTTAATTTTACTTTTATGAAAATAATCATCACTATCAAGAAGGCATAAAATTTTTCCATTTGATTTTTTAATTAAAAATTTGTATCCATTAAAAGCATCAAAGGCAGCAACTTTTAATTTAATTTTTTTATTTTGGAAAAAACGTATTTTATTATTTTTAGGTATATTATTTTTCGAATTGTCCGTTGACTTATCATCATATACAAGTATCTCAATATTTTTATAAGTTTGCATCAAGCATGATCGTATAGCTCTTTTTATTAAAGATGCATTATTGTAATTTATAATTAAGACTGAAACTAAAATATTATTCTTAGTCATTTGTTTCTTTTGCTAGATAAATATTTATTATAAAATATAAATATCTAAACTATTATAATTAAAATGATATCAAAAAAATTAATAATTTTCATGCCATCAATCGAAGGAGGCGGTGTAGAGAAGAATTTGTTCGTTGTTAGTAATTATTTAGCTTCTCACATAAACAATGTGTCGATTATTACAGTTTCTGCAAAATATAAAAGAAAATTTAAAAAAAAAATAAATTTTATTACAACTAAATTTAAAACTTTTGATAGGCTTGGTAGGAAAGCAAAATATTTCATAGCTTTGTTTCTCTTATTAAAAGAAATAATTAAGGATAAAAAACTTACCGTTTTTTGTTTTCAAGCGAATATTTATTGTACTATTCTTTGTAAGTTAATGGGTGTAAAAATTATTTTAAGATCTAATTCATCACCTTCTGGCTGGTCACAAAACTTTTTAAAAAATATTATATTTAAAATTGTTTTAAATTTAGCAGACAAAGTAATGGTCAATAGCCTAGAGTTTAAAAAAGAATTGGATTTGAAGTTTGGCATTAAGTCAATTTGTATTTACAATCCTCTAAATATCCAAGAGATAGTCAATAAGAGTAAGGAGAAGTGTAGATTTAATTTTTTTGATCATGACAAAAAAAGCCTGAAGATAATTAATGTTGGCAGATTTGTCATAGAGCAAAAGGATCAAATCACATTATTAAAATCAATTAATCAAATAAAAAGCAAGATTTCTATCAAACTGCTACTTGTGGGCCGGGGCATTGATTATGACAATATTAGAGATTACATAAAAACACATAAATTAGAAAAGAATGTAAAAATTATCAAATTTCAAAGAAACCCTTACAAGTTTATTGCCAAGTCTGATCTTTTTGTATTGAGTTCAAGATTTGAAGGATTACCAAATGTTTTACTTGAGGCCGCCTGTTTAAAAAAGTTTATCATTTCCTCAAATTGCCCAACAGGACCATCTGAAATTTTAAAAAATGGAAAAAATGGCGATTTGTTTGAAGTTGGAGATTATAAAAATTTATCTTATAAAATTTTAAAATTTAACAAAACAAATTCTATTATTCAAAAAAAAATTTTTAATAATTACCGAGATCTACATAGATTTGATTTAAATACTAATCTAAAAAAATACCTAACTTTGATAAGTCAATACATTTATTGATTTTTGAATAAAATTTTAGTATTGAAAAGTTCAGGTTTTTATTAATTTTGTTATTTTTTTAAATACTTTTTTATAATATACAATTTCATTATAATTCTTGTATTGAAACATTTTCAAATTTTTTTTTCTTTGTTGAATTCTTTTTTTAAAAATAGCAGCATTTATTGTAGACATTAATAAATAATCTACTTTAGGAATTAATTTAAAATACTGATTAACTATTTTAAAATTTGTTTTTTGGTTATCTATAAAAGCAAAGGACCTCTGATAAAACCCCTCATCTACAAAAAATACATATTTTTTATCTTTTGAGTATTTATTAATTAAAAGTCTTTCAACGCAAAGTTTTTTAAACCATCTTAAATAATTTTTTTTTAGAGTATTTGAATTATTTTTTTTAATGATATTTTTCTTATAAAAGTTGAATAATTTGTAATTTTTAGGTTTTAGCTTAATGTATAATTTAGATATAATATTCTGATAATTAATAAAAAAAAAATTAGAAAAATACAAACTAACACTTTTATTTTTAGTTTTTTTTATATAATTGCTATTATCTAATTTAATTTTTATATTTGGAATATATGTGTTTTTTTTATGAATAAAGAAAAAATAAAATAACGTTACATAATCCAACATATTAAAATTAATCTCTTTAAAAGCGTATTTAAAAAAAAAGTCATTATAACTGCAAAAAAAAATATCTTGTTTTTGAAATTCTTTTTTGATTTGATTATAAAAAAAAGTTTTCCCAGTAGCAGGTGGTCCAAAAAATTCTACAATTGTCATGTTGGATTCTTGAATTATATCTGATTAGCAGATTTTTTTAACAATTTAACATATACTTTACTTGTAATTTAAATATTTTCTTAATAAATAAACTTATGAAAATTTCTCTAATAACAACTGTTTATAACGGAATTGATAGTATTGAACAGACAATTGAAAGCGTAATAAGACAAAATTATTCAAATCTAGAATATATTATAGTTGACGCTGCCTCTACCGATGGAACCGATAAAATTTTAAAGAAATATTCGAAATATATTTCTCATTTAATTAATGAACCAGATAAAGGAATATACTACGGCATTAACAAGGGAATAAAAATTTCTTCTGGAGAGATAATAGCAACTTTAAACTCTGGAGATACTCTATTTAATAATGCACTGACCACAATTGCAAAATATTTTAGAGAACATGAAGACTTGGATTTTTTGTTTGGTGTTGTTGAGAAGAAAAAAATTCATTACAAATATGAACCAAATAAAATGTGGTGGAGTTTTAATTTTTATCCAGCTCATTCTGGAGGATTTTATATTTCAAAAAAAGCACAAGACAAAATTGGCTTATACAATACAAAATACAAATGCTCTTCTGATTATGATTTATTTTGGAAAATGATTAGAGATTTTAAAATGAAGGGTATGGTTACTAAAAAGAATGAAGTAATAGCTAAATTTGCACCAGGAGGATTTTCTAGCAAACTGAGTTTGTTTGAACATATGATTGAAGAAACAAATATAAGAATTAACAATAAACAAAATAAAATTTTAGTAATGGCTATATTTATAGCAAAGTTTATTAAACATTTTACAAAAATTTAGGAAAATTTTTTTTAGCCCATTCGCAAAGTATCGGCACACCTTTTTCAATAGTTGTAAATTTTTTAAATTTTAAAAATTTAATTAACTTAATCTTACTTCCATGGGTATTTAATACATCAGCATTTTGAAAGCCAACTTTTATAATTTTTGGCTTTTTAAAGTAAGCGTTGATAATATTTAAAATTTTAAGAATATTAACGGGTCTTGAAGAGCAAACATTAAAAACATCGCATCCTGAAATTTTTTTCTTAAAAATAAATTTTTCTAAAATTCTATTAACGTCTTCTATGTAAGTAAAGTCTCTTTGGTGATTTCCATTATTGTGTAAATAAAAAGATTTATTTCTTAAAGAGCAAGAGATATATTTTAACATCATCATGTCTGGTCTTCCCCACTCTCCATATACAGTAAAAAATCTAAGACCTATGGAATTAAAATTATAAAAACTATAAAATATTTTAGCCACTTCCTCATTATTTTTTTTAGAAAGAGAATACATATTTTTTGGATTTAATACTTGATTTTCTTTAAAAGGAGTTTTTTTTGAGTCTCCATAAACTGAACTGGATGATGCATAAAAAAAATTTTTTATTTTATAATTTTTGCAAATATTAATTATATTAAAAAAACCCTTAAAATTAGAATCGATATAAGCTTTGGGATTTTCTATCGAATATCTTACCCCAGCTTGAGCTGCTAAATGCACAACAACATCAAATTTTTTATTTTTAAAATATTTTTTTAAATTTTTTTCATTTGAAATATCAATTTTTTCAAATATAAATTTTTTTTTAAATTTTTTTAGTTCTTTAATACGAGCTTTCTTAAGTTTAGTGGAATAATAGCTATTTAAATTATCAATACCAAAAACTTTATTATTTTTATTCTTTAATAAATATTTTGAAAAACTAAATCCTATAAAACCTGCACAACCTGTGATCAAAATATTCATAATTGATATTTACTTAAGTTAAAATTTTAACAATTGAATTATAGTGACTTAACATACTATATTTTTTACACTGTATTTTTGCATTTATTTTTTTATTTATTGTATTCATTTTGCTATCGCTTAAATAAGCATTTAAAGTATCAATAAAAGAATCCTGCTTATTAGAGCTAAATAGATACCCTCCAACTCCATAATTTAAGATCTCCAAGGGACCATTCGGGCAATCACTGCTGATAATAGAAGCATTCATATAAGCAGCCTCTATCAATACAAATCCAGGATCTTCCCAAAGAGAAGTTAATACAAAAGCTCTACATTTTTTCATATAGAAGTAGATATTTTCTGTGTGATCTAAAATTTTTATATTTTTTTCCAAATCATATTCCTTAATTTTATTTAGCAGTATGGATTTTTGCTCACCAGATCCAATTATTAAAAATTTAATATTTTTATGATTCTTTTTTAAATTAAAAATACAATCAATTAAGAAAATAAAATTTTTTTGTTTAGTTAATCTGCCGACTGATAGAAAAAAATTTCCATCTGAAATAAAATTTATCAACTCTATGTTAGTAGGAATGTCTTTTTTATTTAATTTTAATATTATCTCTGAATTTTTTATAATTGGATCATGCAAAACACTTAATTTATTAGCAAAAAATTTATATTGTGACATTTTTACAAGTGTTGCTTCGGTTGGACACGTAATTTTATAAATATTTTTACTACCAAATTTCCACAAGAACTTTCTTAAGAAATTCATTTTTGGTAATCCTGAAATTCTCAAGATTAATTTAGTTTTAAAATTAAAAAAATAAAAAATAAAGATTGGTAATGAGGTTATTAAATGGACTATCAAATAGTCTGGTTTATCTCTTTTAAGGAGATTAATTAATGGAAAAAATGACTTAAAAAATATATAAAAATAAGCAATTCTACTTTTTACAAAGCCTTTTTTTTCAAATTTGTTAAAATTGGAATGCGGGTTTAAGTCTATTGATTTGATATTTTTACGATTTAAATCATTACTATAATCTTTCCACTCATTACAGGCGTTAACAACATAAGATTGAAAGTCATAACTATACCAATTCAAAGACTCTGCTGAATTTATGACAGACTTAACAGTGGCAACATAAGAAGTAAATGGGCACCAGTAGAAAACTTTTTTCTTCATAAGAGGTTAACTGCATTTAAAAAATTTATTCTAGTCAAATATTTTACCTACATATTTAAAATTTTTTTTATACCAACTGATCGTTGTTCGCATTCCTTCTTGCATTGAAATTTTTTGCCGCCACTTTAATTCTTTTTTAATTTTGTGAAAGTTTAGTTTTTGTATTTTAATTTCACTTTTTGAATAATTTAAAATTTTTGGTTCTAAATTATTTTTTTTCATGATTTTTAAAATGAGTTTCACTAATTGGGTAACTGACAAATTAAACTTGGAACCAACATTGTAAATTAAGAGCTTATTTTTTTTATTGTGAATTAACTTATTCATTATTAGAATATAAGCTGATGCGGCATCATCTACATGAAGGTAATCTCTTACAAGTTTACCAGAGGATCTAATAATTAATTTTTTATTATTTAGAGTTCTCAATATCGTTTCGGGAACAATTCTTTTAAAATTAAAATCACCTGGTCCATAAAGATTCCCACATCTTACAATTGCTATTTTTAAATCATAAACTTTACTATATGATTGACATATCAAGTCAGAGCAGGTTTTTGACAAATCGTATGGATACACTGAAGTTAAATGGCTTTCTTCTTTGTATTCTTTGGTTTTTAATTCTCCATACGCTTTATCCGAAGATGAATAGATCATCGATATGCTTGGGTCTATTTCTTTAATCGCTTCTAAAATATTAATAGTACCCATTATATTAGTTTTGTAAGTTTCGTAAGGATTTTTTAAACTATCCAAAACTTGCGTTATAGCACCAGTGTGAAAAACTATTTTTATTTTTCTTGATTGTATTAAATGTGATATAAACTTTTTATCATTAAAATCTCCGTGCACTATACTTAAAAAGTTTTTATATAAAAACTTATTTCTTTCTTTATTTTTTATTTTATCAAGCACAAATATTTTGAATTTATTTTTATCTAAATTTTCACAAAGAGACTGACCAAGCAACCCAAAGCCTCCTGTAATTAAGATATTTTTTTTCATATTTAATAATTTATTTTAAAGATTTTTCTGCATTTAAGATGTCTTTTTTGCTATCTATGCTAAAAAAATAACCCTTATGTAAATAGGCTTTTAAAATTTTACTTTTAATTAATTTTTTCAGAAAATGACTTTCTAGCTCGTAATTTTTTTTATAGTATTTTGTTATAATGTATTTATTAAAAATATAAAACCCAATATTAATTGGATCGAGTAGTTTTGGCTTTTCTTGAAAATATTTAACTAAATTATTTTTAAGAAGTTTAACATGACCATATTGAGATTTTTTTAAGAAAGTAGACAGATAGGCTATTTTTTTATTATTCTCAAAGTACAATTTAACTAATTTTTTTACATTAATATTGGCTAAACCATCTCCATAGGTAACTAAAAAATCATTTTGTGTCAAAAATTGTATTGATTTTTTAATTCTTAATAATTTCGAAGTATTTAAGCCCGCATCAAATAATTTAATATTAATTTTTGTATTATCAATTTGATGAATATTTTGAATAATTTTTATATTATTTTTTTCTACAATTTTTTTAGATTTGAAAAAGTTAGTAAAAAAAAATTTTTTATATCCCAGAGGGAATATAAAATAATTAAATCCATTTTTATTTAAATTTTTAATTATTCTTAATAAAATTATTGTTTTATTAATTTTGGCTAGCTGCTTGGGAGCTTCATTTATTTTTGAAAATCTAGATCCTGTACCACCTAATAAAATAATAGCTGAGGATAAATTGTTTTTATTGTTCATTTTAAACCGGCGTAGATTTTCTCATACTGTTTTGCGACAACATCATATGAAAATTTTTCAATAATTTTTTTTCTAATATTCTTCGAAATTCTAGCATGATTATCTTCATTTAAAAAAAAATTTATACCCCTGGATAAATCTCCTATATCTAGATAATCAGCTAGATATCCATCTACCTTATGATCAATAATGTCAGCGGCACCAATTGTTTTGAAAGTCAAGCAAGGAAGCTCACAAGCTCCAGCTTCTAAGACAATTTGACCAAAAGCCTCTATTCTACTTGGCATAATAAAAATATCACATGCTGAATATATTAATTTTAACGCTTCATGATCATCGTTAAAATGCTTATCGTATACAATATAATTAAAATCATATATTTTTTTAAATTCATCTAATCCATTAGTATTTCCCAAAATTACTACTGAAAAATCATTCCTATTTATCTTTAATAATTTCAAAGAATCTAATAGTAAATCAAAACCTTTTCTGTGGTCAGCAATTCCATTGTATGCACTAAATAAAAAATACTTTTTATTTTTTTCAAATTTCAAATGATTTCTTGAAGCTTCTTTTGATATAGGAGTCCATTTCGTATGATCAATTGTACAGGGAACTGTAAAAATTCTATTTTCCCTAAATACATTGCTTTCTTTGGCCAAATTGGAAAGCCAATTGCTTATACACACGACAACTATATCTTTATCAAAGTTTTTTTGCTTTCTACTCAGTACCCAATTTTCAATATTAAACAAAAAATTTTTATCAAATTTTTGATTTTGATATTTGTAAAAATTATTGGTTGTATAATGACTACTACCAGTAAAAGGCCACATATCAACCACTGTCCAGACTTTGGGTTTTTTTATTTTTTTAATTTCTTCAATTGAAATCATCTCATTACAGATCCAGTGTAAATTTATAACATCATAATCTAAATTATTAATTTTTTTTGCAAGGCCTGAATTGAAAATAGATATTGAATCTTTATAAATATTTTTTGCTCCAATAATATTTTTTATATTGATGGATAAATATTTCTTCAACTTATGGAGGACTAAATCAGTATTGTTTTCAAACTGATTAAGTGTACGATATTTTCTATCTTCTTTTTTTTCACATACAATCAGATCTGATTTTGTAAAATTTTCATTAAGAGCCTCAACTAGTCTGGAGCAAGCAATGGCTGCTCCTCCCTTGCTGTCACTATAATTGACATGTAAGATTTTCATATTTTTCTAAAAAAATCTTTACAAACATAAAAACTATCAAATCTACTTAAACAAGGAAAAACTAGATTGTAATTTAGAGCAGAAAGTATTTTATGAATTTTTTTTTTTTGAATATAATTGTGCTCAATGGAAATAACTTTTGGTCTGTATCTTGTAAAATTTAAACCCTGCAAAACACTAATTTCATGTCCCTCCACATCAATAGAAAGATAATCTATGTTTTTTACTTTGTATTTCAAAAAAATACTATTTAACGTAATCGTATTCACTTTATAACTCTTGGTTGACTTTTGTGTACCTGGCTCAAGTCCTGATAAAAAATTATTATCATTTTCATAAAAAAGTCTTTCTGAACTTTTGTTGCTTATAGGATCAAAAATTAAAATGTTATTTGGTCTATTCTTTTTTATTTTTTCTCTCCAGTGCAATGACGGTTCACATAATATACCTTTCCATCTCCTTTGTTTCTCTAAAAAAAAAGTATTTGAAAATTTTATTCCATCTGCTGCCCCAACCTCACAATAAAAAAAAGATTTTTTCTGCTTAAAAACATAATCAACAAATAAATCTTGAAATATTTGTGATTTACTTTGTGATTTTAAAGAAAATAAATAGTCTAAAAAATTTTCGATTGATAACTTATAATCTTTATTTTTTTTTTTATTTATTTTTTGAAGATTAATTTCCAAAAAATTATTTTTTGAAACTAACTTGTAATTGACAGAACCTAATAAAAAACTCAGCGCTCTAAAAATTATTTGTTTCATGTTGTTCTAGAATATAGTTATAATATACAATAATAGAACATTAACATACAAATTAACTAAAAAAACCTACTTATGGAAAAAATTAACTCATTTTTAAATAATAGAAATATTAGGAATTTTTTATTTTTCTCTTTCTCTGTACATCTTATTTTTCTCTCTAATGATTTTGGAATCAGTTATGACGAATTTTGGTATAGAGACGTTGGATTTTCAGTATTAACTTTTTTAGGAAAAATTTTTTTTCCTGAAAAATTATTAGAAATTACTCTATTAAAAAACCTAGAATATCCAAGTTTAGAGCAAATTTTAAACGTTGCGCCAATTGGAATAAAGATTCAGCACACAATTTATTCAGCACTTGAATATTTTTTTTTTAACAATGCTGAAAAATATGAAGTTTTTAAAATGAGGCACACGCTAAATATAGCCATGTCTTGTTTTGCTTTCTTGATATTCTACCGAATTTTAAGATTACAATTTAGTAAAATTTTTTCTACTCTTGGACTCATAATGCTAATATTAAGTCCGAAAATTTTTTCTGACTATTATTACAATCCAAATGATATATGGGCACTGTTTGCTGCGGGAATGATCACATACTTTAGTTTATATTTTTTTAAGAAAAATAAATATAAATATTTTTATTTTTTATCATTTTTGTTTGCATTTGGTCTCAATACAAGATTAATTTTAATTTACTTATATTTTATTTTTTTATTTTTTTATTTTATAAAAAATAAAATTTTTTTCGAAAAAAAATTATTAACAAAAATTTTTTTGCAATTCTTTCTATTTATTGTTTTTTTATATATTTTGTCCCCAAATTTATGGATTGACTTGTCTGGTTTTTTTTCAATATTAATTAAGCAGTTAACCTTTTCCCAAGACTCTATGGTATATTTTAATGATACATTTTTAAGGTCTTCCCAACTACCAAAATACTATACGATACTATGGATCTTACTATCGACTCCTACATTTTATCTACTTACTTTTTTTATTGGTTTGGCAAAATACTTTTTGAACATAAAAGATAACAAACTTAAAAATCAAAATATATACAGCAGCTTTTTCTTTCTTTATTTATTTATTCCAATTCTTGCTATGATAATTTTCAAACCAAATTTATTTAATGGGTGGAGACATTTTTATTTCTTGAATCTTGCACTGGTTTATTTTTCAATTTTTGGCATAAAATTTATTTTTGATAAATCAAAATCAAAAATTATTTATTGCATATTCTCGTTTTTTATATTTTTAAACTTTTTAAACATTGGATATTGGATGATTTACAATCATCCTTACCAGCATATCTTTTTTAATAGTTTGGCAAAAAAACATTATAATAAATTTGATTTGGATTATTGGGGCCTTTCTAATCTTGAGGCGTTAAAATATATTGGAAATGTTTCATTAAAATCAGATAAAACTGTTAAGGTGAAAGCGCTGGGAGAAAGTAGAATAATTTATGCTTATAAAGTTTTAGACAAGAGTTTAAAAGAAAAAATCTTTATCCTATCAAGAGATGATCTTTATAATGCTGATTACTATATTACAAATTTTCATAATGGCAAAGACAAAGAATACTATTTATCCAAAGGATTCAAAATTATTAACGAAATAAAAGTAGATAATATTGTGATCAATGTAGTTATGACAAAAAATAATTAAGAAAAAAACACACTTCATTTAATGCAAAATTATTAAAAAAATAATATATAATATTATCTTTAATTAACATTTTATAAAATATACCATTGAAAATACTTCATATAAACTTTTCTGATACCTCTGGAGGTGCTGCAATTGCGGTTGGGAGGATTCACAATTTATTATTAAAAAATAATCATGAATCGAAAATACTAGTCTGCGAAAAAATTTCTAATGATGATAGTATAATTTATCACAAATCAACGCTTAAGTTAATAAGATCATTAATTTACGATTCTTTGAGTCGCAAAATATTAAAATTATTTAAAAAAACAAATAAAGAAACCTCTAACTCTCTTAGTTTGTATCCTACTGGATTGCATAAAAAAATTAACAGTCTTAACCCAGACATTGTTAATCTTCATTGGCTTGGAAACTCAATGATTAGTATAAAAGAAATTTCAAAAATTAAATCCCCGATTGTTTGGACGCTTCATGATATGTGGCCAATGTGTGGCTTAGAACACTACTCAACTAATAAAAAATATTTTATTAATGAAAATAAATCACCAAAACAAAGATTTAACTTAGACGATTATGTTTGGGGGCAAAAAAAAAAATATTTCAAAAAAATAAATAAAATTATCTGCACATCTAACTGGATGTATCAAAAAGCAAAGAATAGCTATATTTTTAATGATAAAAAAATTAAAGAAATTCCTATAACTCTAGATACTAAATTTTGGAAACCTCAAAACAAGATTGCCAGTAAAAAATTTTTTAAAATAAATTCTAATGAACAGGTCATTGCATTTGGTGCTGATAATTTCCTAAAAAACAATAGAAAAGGCTTTCTTTATTTTTCTAAATCTGTGGAAGTATTTTTAAATAATAGCCAATATAAAATCATTATATTTGGAGAGTCTTCAAATTTACCGTTTGAAAAAAATTACTCAAATATTATTAACTTAGGATACGTGAAAGATAAATATACTTTAAGAATGATTTTTTCTGCAACAGATGTGATGGTAGTCCCTAGCTTGATTGAATCCTTTGGAATGGTCGCTCTAGAATCGTTGCATTGCGAAACACCGTGTGTTGTTTTCGAAAACACTGGCACAACCTCAATTGTTAATCACAAAGTTAATGGCTATATAGCAAAATACAAATCTAGTGAGGATCTTAAGCTTGGAATAAACTGGGTATTGAATAATACCAAGATAGTCAAAAGCAACATAAAAAGAACACTAGGAAAATTTGATAATAAAGAGATAATTAGCCAATATATAAAATTTTTACAAGAGTAGATCTTCATAAAATATAATTTAAATACATTATAAAAAACTTTTGAAACAAATGAAAAAAATTAAAAAAAAAATATTAAATTTTTTTTTAAATAGATATTTTGACAAAATTAACCATAAAAAATTATCATTAAAAAAAATACAGTACCATAATAAAATTTTGAAAAAAAAATATTATGTAATTGCCACTAATAAAAAAAAAGGGTTTTTTTCTTTATTGCTATTTGTTTTAAACCACTTAAAATTTGCATTTGAAAATAAACTAGAGCCAATCATAGATTGGCAAAATTTTCCCACACTTTATAACGACAAAAGTAAAATGCTTGAATCTTACGATCCATGGAAATATTATTTCAAAAAAATAAATAATTTAAACATTGATGTTATTTATAAGGAGGGAAATTACGTTTTTTGTCACGACAAAAACATCTATACAAAAAATAATTCTTTTAACCAATCCTTGGAAAAAACGTACTACAAACACATAAAAATCAACAATCGAATATTAAAAAAATACAATCATTATAAAAAGACACTATTTGGTTTTGATAAAAATATTTTAGGAATCCACTTTAGGGGCACCGACATGAGGTACTCCCCCAACCATCCTCTCCCGCCAACAGAAAAACAAATACTTAAAATTACTACTAATCTGATTAAAAAACATAATTTTAAAAAAATTTTTTTAGTCACTGAAGACTTGAGTAATTTTAATTATATGAAGATAAAATTTAATGATCAAATAATTTATATAGATAATTTTAGATCCAATAAGTCAAAAGTTTTTAGTATTTATCCTAGAAAATTACATAACTACAAAATGGGAGAAGAGTCTTTGTTAAATGGTTTGTTGCTATCAAATTGTAAAATAGTTATTTCTTCACAAACAGGGATATCTGATTTTGCTAAATTTTTAAATGCAGATATTAAATTTATTAAAATCAAAAACGGTATTAATAGTAAAAGAATTTTATATGCTATGTTTAAATGGAAAATTCAGAATCTTCTACCATCATTTCTAGGTGGATTTAAATAAATAAACTTACTCTATAAAATTAAAATTTGAATATTATTTGCTAATCATGCAAATCAGTGCCAGCAGGATAAGTTCTATATTTTTCATCAAATTCATTTCCCAACTTTTTAAACATTGCAGCCCCTTCTTTGGTCTCCTGTTCTGCAATTTTAATTTCGGGCCATCTATTTTCTGGGAATTTTACATATAGACTAAATACTTTTGCTATACCCTGTATCTCATCTTGAGAGATGCTTGGCATATTCAGCATGCTTCTACTTGTATTAGACAACGAGCATATTTCTTCATCTTTTATATAGCCTTTTTGAATTGCCAAGTCTCTTAGAGGTGTTCCATGGTATGGAGCAAAAATGAAAGCTCCCGTGGCATCTATATTTTCAGGTAGCTGTCTAACAAATTTAACTGTATCAAAAATCAAATCTCGTGTTTCGTCTGGCATTCCTATAATGCTGTTAGCGCATGATGTATATTTATGTTGGCTTGCTATTTCAAAAGCTTTTATTTGGACATCATTCTTGACATTTCTTTTTAGATAATTCCTTCTATATTCATAGTTTCCGTGTTCAATACCAATGTTCATTCTTAGCATATTCATCTCTTCCAATCCTGCTGCACGATATTCATTAATAGTTTCTGCTCTTGTATTCATCCAAAAAGGAATTTTATAATCTGAATAAAGCTCTTTCAATTCATCAAATTCTCTATTGGACATAGCGAGAAATGTGTCAACAACAAAATAAATTAGTTGCGGGTCATATTTTTTAACTAAAAAATCAAGCTCTTCTTTTAATCTTTTGATACTTTTTTTTCTATGAAACCTTCCACCATTTTCTTTTTTATATTCAACATTATTTGATGGTGAGTTACAAAATGTACATGTGTACGGACATCCTCTTTGTGTTTCAAAACCCACGGCTCTCCAAATCTTTCCTTGCATTGGCCTATATAAACTTCCTGGCTCAAATAAATCCCAATCTGGAATTGGAATAGAATCTATATCAACCGGTGCTCTCATATTGTTAGAAAAAACAACGCCATCATGTTTGATCATTAAATTGGGTATTTTATCTATTCTTTTTCCTGAAGACAGGGCATCGCACAAATCAACAATCGCGCCCTCACCCTCACCTCTACAGACGTAATCAACTCTGTCATTTTTAATGACCTTATTAGCGGCATATGTTGCAAAAACTCCTCCAAAAAGAGTTTTAAATTTCCTTTTACTTTCAGGTATGGAGTTTAGCAAATCAATTGCTAAATAATAAGTGCTTTCTAAAACAGACACTAGGATTAAGTCCGGCTGAAAAGAATCAATCTTATCTTGAAAGTCTTTTACAATACCTGACTTCGGCTTAACTCCTTTTTGATTCCATTCTGAGTTATCATATTTTGCAACATTTCTATTATCCACTTTTTCTTCATTAGTATTTTTTCCAAGCATTAACTCATCAATGTCCTGGTAATAAGTGCAGTCAAATAAATCCAGAGGATAACCCTCTCTTTTAAGCAAAGCTGTAAATATGCCTATCGACTGTGGCATTAATGCGCTCATATGCAGATTTGGATAAAAAAGAAGTACTTTAAAATCTTTTTTTTCTCTTTGGGAAAATGGAGACTTAATCATTCAAATCTATTACATTGGTATCGTCTATTTAGCAAGGACGCCAATTCAACATCATTAGTTAATATTCTTATTTTATATTTTTTTTTTAGCCTTTTTATGAGATATCTGTCCACCCTGGATCTGGGGGTATAGTCTAGTAGTTGATTGCGTTTGTTCTTGTAATATTGCTTTCCACCTGACATGCCGATACCAACAACAAAAATGTCAGATTTAGGATTTTCATGCAATGCCAATAATATTGCATAAAAACCTGAAGATATTCCCCAAAAATTATTATTTTTAAGGCTCTTTATTATATGAATTATTTTTTCATAAAAATTTTTTTTATAAAAAAACTCTGCTAAAAAAATTGAAAAATAACCAAATGAAAAAAAATTTTTTTGGAATTGAAGTTGGCCATGATTCCAAGTATTTTTAATTTTACACCTCAAGGGATAAAAGTCTTTTTCACACAAGTGAGCCCCTCTTACATAAACTTTTTTTGGTCTTGCGATAATTATCTTTTTTTTTACTAGCGGGTTTCCTAAATATTCTCTTCCGCCAACTACAGCTATCAATTCAGACTTTTCTATCTTGCTGTGAAGTTTGAACCCTCTTTCAGCTGCACCATTTGCTGTATATATTTTTTGGAATTTAAAATTAGGAATTTTAATTTTTGGCTTAGAGCCAATAACAATAACTTTTTTCATTATTTAATTTTGCTTCTTAAATATATTTCTTACTTTTTTTAAATCTTTTATGGTATCAACAGCTATAGATTCTGCTGTCATTTGTATCATTTTTATTTTAAAACCACTTTCTATAAATCTTAGTAATTCGCAATCTTCTTGAGATTCCAGGGGTGTTTTTTTTTTATTTTTACTAAAAAAAACTAAAGATTTTAGGGGCAAAGAATAGGCACAAATTTGCCTCCACCCAAAGTTAAAAATTTTTTTTTTATTAAAAGGTATGGGGGCTCTAGACATGTACATTAGATAACCTTTTTTATTCAAAATAACTTTAGGTATGTTAACATTAAAAAAATCACTCTCGGAATCAATAGGACAGTAACCATTAATTATTTCTGACTTATTTTTTTTAGCGTGAATAATTAATTTTTTTAGATCGTTTGGGTTAAATAGTGGCTCATCTCCCTGAACATTAATATAAAAATCTTTTTTTATTTTTTTCGAAACTTCGGCAATTCTATCTGTTCCTGTAAGGCATTTTTTTGACGTCATAATACAATTGATGTTATTTTTCTTACACTCATTGGCTATTCTTTTATCATCTGTCGCTACATAGATTTTTGACCTCTCAACAACCAAAGCGCAAATATCAAAAGTTCTAACTAACATACTTTTTCCAAAAATATTTTTTAAAGGCTTTCCAGGTAATCTAGATGAATTATATCTAGCAGGTATGACAACTATAAAATTATCAGCTTTGGACATGTAGAAAATTAGCTCTAATTTTATATTTAGTGGGCGTAATGCTTGAAATGCTAATTTTAGATTGAGAAGCAAAAATTGAAAAAGTTTGTTCCATTTCTAGTTGCCTAGGATCATCAAAGTCATAACCATTAAAACCTGCCAAAACAATATTTGAAGCCTTTCCTGCTGCCGCAACACCTAGCGCATAAGAAACAACTAAAGAATTTGGTGATACAACTGAATCTTTATTAAACCTAAAAACTCCTGGAACTATCTGCAAATCAAAGTTCAATTTTTTATTTTTTATTAAATATTTTTGAATACTTTCGTACAATCTTTCCTCGGGAATTATTAATGGTTTTTTTATAAATTTATATTTTTTCTTGTCTGTTAATAATCTAAATAGATTACAAACAACTCTAAAGTTAATCAATTTTTCATTAATACTTTTTTGGGTATTTAAGCCAAAAACTATCGGTTTTTCTTTTTTTATAAATTCCTCAATTATATATAAATTTTCTTTTATCTCTGGGCTATTTCCGATTATAAGAATTGTTTTATTTTTTAGAATCTTTGAAGGTATCCATTTTTTTTTTGCACTACCACTTATCTTTTCCTGGTAAATTTTTCTATCATAGTCAAGCAATGCTTTATCAAATTTGTCTGCCCTAGATAATTTCAAATGATCAATAAACAATAGCTTGTCTGAAATAGAATACCTACTATCTTTTAAAATATCTTGAATAAATGTGGGGTGAATACCACTTTTTCCGGCTAAAAAATAAAAAGGATTTGGTCCCCAATTGTGGGTTAATTGCAATGGTTTAAAAAAAATTTCTATTAAATTTAAAATTGGATATAAATTTTTTTTCTTAAAAAATTGAGAATAATTAATTAACAAATACTCAGTTTTAATATTTCCTGGACCTCGCCCCATTCCAGTCACAGTTCCGTCGATCCAATTTACTCCGTCCTCAATTGCTTGATCGGTATTTGTAAAAGCTCTGCACATATTATCATGCGTATGTATTCCAAGGTCTTTTTTCCAATTTAATTTTAACAACTCAACTATTCTGCTGATTTGTTTTGAATTCATTCCTCCCATGCTATCTGCAAAATACAAAATATCTATTGGATATTGTGTTGCAACTTTTCCAATATCAATAATTTCTGTCTCACTTCTTTCAGAGCATTGCATTAGATTAAAACCAACTAAATAACCTCTCTTTTTTAAATACTTGCTGATTCCAATTACTTTTTTAAACTCTTCAAAATGACACGCTATTCTTACAAAATTTATTCTGTTTTTTTTTGGAGGAAATAATATTTTTATATTGGTTAATGGATTTTTATTTTTATAGCTAAGCAAATCACTAGCATTAACCATAACCCCAATTTGAAGTTTTTTAGGTATACTCAAATTAGATAAGAAAATATCACTACTATAAGCGCATGGTCCCTTGTAAGAATCGCTTGTAAAAGATCTAAATCCTATTTCAACATACTTAATACCTGATTTGTACATTGAACTTAAATATGCATTAATCAAATTATTTCCAAAATCCCAATTGTTATAGTAACCACCATCCCTTAATGTGCAGTCTAAAAAATTCAATTCTTTTTTTTTCATAATTTTTTAATTTATTTCAAGGTAGGGAGGCAAGAGTAATTTAACTATTTTTCCAGATTGCATTGAATAAATTTTATCACAATTTCTCATTGATGAAAATTTGTGACCTATTACTAAAATAGTTACATCTTTTGACATGATTTTAATATCTTTCATTATTTTTTGTTCGTTTTCATAATCTAATGAGCTTGTGGCTTCATCTAAAACTAGAATTTTTGCATCATTATAAAGAGCCCTTGCAATTCCAATTCTTTGCTTTTGACCACCCGACATATTCTTCCCCATATCACTAATTATTTCATTAATTCCCAAAGGTAAGGATTTTAAATAACTTTGCAACTGAACTTTTTGAATGCATCTCTTTACTTTTTTCTCATCAATTAAATCAGCTTTGACTCCGTATGCAATATTTTCTTTAATTGTTGAATTGTTTAGAAAAATATCTTGTGGAACGTAGCCAATAATCTTCTGCCATTCTTTTAAATTAAACAACCTTATGTTATTGCCATTTATTTCAAATGATCCACTTGAAGGATTTAACAATCCTATAATCAAGTCTACTAAAGTTGTTTTTCCAGATCCAGATTCTCCCATAAAACCCGTTATGCTATTTTTTTTAATATCAATAGAAATGTCAGTTAATACATTTTCATATTTAGATCCATATTTAAAATATATATTACTTAATCTTAATAAAGAAAATTTAGATAAATCAAATTTGCTTGAAGTATTTTTTTTATGACTTTCAATATTAGTATTCTCAGATTGAGAAATCTTAATTTCATTTGCCAGTTCCTCAAATGCTGCTTTACAAACTCTTAAATTTGCAATTGATGTACTGATACTTGCAAAGCTTGGGAGCAACCTAATGAGAACTAAGGCTAACAAGGATAAAAAAGTAAAAATTTTTTTATCACTCATATTTTCATTTAATAAATAAATTGTTAATAAGCAAATACCAAAGACTCCAAATATTTCCAAAAAAGACTTGGGTAGTTTTTGAAAAATCGAATGAGCTACTTGGTTTTCTTCTCTTTTTATAAGCTCTGGTCTATATTTAGAAATTAAAAAATTGTAATTATTTAAAATTTTTGAAATTTTTATACCCCTTATTCCTTCAACTAAACTTTTGAGGATAGCCTCGTTACTTTCTATTATATTCGTTCCTATACTTTTTAACTTTTTTTTTATTAAAATATAAACAAATGTTGAAATGATTAACAAACTGAAAAAGACAGCTAAAGAAACTTTCAAACTTAAAAGCATTAAAGCTGAAGATAAGAAAATTATCAACATACATTCTTTGCATAGTGAGAGGCAGAACAAAATATAACTTACGCTCATCTTGACGCCTGTATTTATCTTATTAATAATTTTTTGTGGGTTCTGCTTTAAATGAAAAAAAAATGGTCTTTCGAGATAAATTCTGTAAAGATTAGTAGAGTTATTTAAAAGAATATTCTTTGTTACTATACTTTCGCAATACAAATAAAACAATGTATAAACATTTTTCAATATAAAGCTTAAAACTAATACTAAGGACAATACAAGAAATAACTTTATTTTTGATAAATCAGATAAATAAGATTTTATAAAATCAAAAGGTATTTTGGATACAAATTCCACACTATCTCCTAAGGCCAGAACATAAATTCCAACTAAACCTATTCCAGCAGTTTCCACAATTGATAAAACTATGGAACCAATCAATAAGAAAAAGACTTGAGTAACTTGTCTTGGCGTCAGCACGTACTGTATTTTGTTAAATAAACTGAACATATTAACTTTTAATTGGATTTGAATAAAAATTGTAAACCATGTCTAAAATTTTTAAATGATTTTGTTGTCTGTGCTTAATAGTTCTAAACCCTATTCTTGAATAAGTTTTATATGCAGGAAAATTTAAACTGTCGACACCAAGTTTAAAAAAAGTAATGGCGTAATGTTTTCTGACTTCCTTAATGCAGGAGGTAATCACCTCTTTTCCAACATGTTTGTTTCTCCACTTTTTATCACCTATTATCAAACCCAATTCGCAAGAGTGATTTTTTTTTATGTTATAAAGTTTAATATTTCCTATGTGAAAATTTGACTTTGTGAAAATACCAAAAAAAAAAACATCTTTTTTTGATATTTCAATTTTTGTATAATTCCTAAGATCATCTAAATTTTTATAAATTGTATTTTTAAGAAATCTTTTTATTTCCTTTTCATTAAACCAATTAAAATAATGTTTTTTTACATCTTTGGGCATCAAAGGTTTAAGAAAAAATCTTTTTGTCTTAATAGAAATATTAATCATTTTTAATATTATTCAAAATAGATTTGCGAGCTTTGCAGTAATATTCATCTTCTTTAAATTTTTTTAATTTAAGTTTTTCTAAAATATTTTCTACAAATGCATTAGGGTTTAAAAATCTATTTGATGGCAATATTGTTGTTTCATAAGACTCAAGCTGGAGACATTCATAAAAATAAAAAACTTTTTTTGCTAATTGTTTTTCTTCGTCTGTCATCAAGCTTATAGACTTTATATTATCTAAGCATTTAAAATATTCCACTTTATTTTTTGGCTCCTCGATAAAACCAAATCCTGAATAGGGAGCCTCTCCTGCAATTATAGATTTTTTTCCGAAACAAGCCGGGAATTCTAATCCTATAGTACCTCTGCAAGTTATTATGGTATCTGCAGACCTTAATGCTGAAAAAGCATTTATATGTTTTGGAAACAAAATAATATTTTTACAATTTAAAGTGTCAATAAAACTTTTGGCAATACCCTCTTCTTTGAAAACATGGCTAGAAGGATGAGGATTAACTATCCACAAAGTGTCATTTAATTTTTTACTCTGTTTAACATGCTTCAATGTTTCTACAAAGTGCTCGTAGTAATTATCAAATATCATATCAAAGGACTCATGCGAAGCATCTGAGAATGCGTGAGGAGCAATCAAAACTACATGAGAGTATTCTTCGATACCAATTCCCATCTGATTAAATAAATCTTTTTTTGTCAAATTAACTTTATTTTTATAAGCGTTCAAAAAATCTTGGTATTCGATACGGCCCGAATATCTAGATGTGGCATATTTTTCAAATTCATCGATCCAATTATTCGGTAGTTGCAAATTATCTATATCTCTTTTAAAAATTTTTCTTCTGCTCTGCAGTGATCTTTCGTAATTGTTATGAAAGATCAAAAGAAACCAAAAAACAAACAATGATGGAATATTTTTTTTAGTAGCAAGCCTTAATGCAATTGAAGAGTCATTAATATAGGTAGCCGTGCTCACAATTACTTGATTAACTTTGTTTTTTTCTAAAATATTTTCAATAAAAATTGTTTTGTAAACAGCTAATATAAATAAATAAATTAACCTAAAATCAAATTTTTTAGGTTTTAGAAATTTTAAATTATACCTTAAATAAGAATCGTAGATAAGATCTCCAATGTGGATATTTGATACCTTAAGGTTTTCGATTAACCAACGAAAATCTTTTGTGCAAAATTGTGAATATTTTATTAAAAAAATAAAAGAACTTTTTAAAAATAAATATGGGTGTAAAATAAAGTTTTTTAATCTAGGAGATAAAATAAAACTAACTATTCCAAATGATTTGTAAACCTCATGTCTCCAAGAGGTTTTTTTATACGTACTTAGAACTATAATATTAAGATTTTGGGTTTCGTTAAAAATTTGGGCGATTAAGCTTGATCTTATTACTGGGTCAATGCTCCCTCTATCAACTAGCAGTAAATTATTATTAGCATTTTTTTTTACAATCCTAATATCTAACAAATTTTTAAGTTGATAAATTAAATTTTCATTCATTGTTTTGTATTAAATCATATAATATGATTAATTATTAAATAAATTTTAATAAATGCAAGTGTACTCAAATTCTTTTACATACTCACTATTATGATTCCTTATAGCCGCCAATTTATAAACAGTAAAGATATTAAGTCGGTAATTAAAGTTTTAAAATCAAAATTTCTAACTCAAGGACCGATGGTTGAAATATTTGAGAAAAAATTAAAAAAATATGCTGGTGCAAAATACGCGACAGCGGTCAGTAGTGCAACGGCAGCCCTTCACATTTCTTGTCTTGCTCTCAATTTAAAAAAGGATGATTTTTTATGGACCTCGCCAATATCCTTCGTTGCATCTGCAAACTGTGCATTGTACTGCGGGGCTAAGGTTGATTTTATTGATATTGATCCAGACACATTCAATATTAGTATTGATTCTTTAAAGCTGAAATTAAAAAAAGCAAAACAATTAAATAAACTTCCTAAAATAATTATGCCAGTGCACCTCGCGGGATCTAGTTGCGATATGAAACAAATCTACGAACTATCAAAAAAATATAAATTTAAAATAATTGAGGATGCCTCTCACGCCCTTGGTGGGAAATACCTAAGTCAAAAAGTTGGTAGCTGTCAATATAGTGATTTGACTATTTTAAGTTTTCACCCAACTAAAATAATAACAACTGGAGAAGGTGGGGCTGTTCTTTCAAATGATAAAAGAGTAGATGTAAAATTAAAAATTTTAAGAACTTCGGGAATAAATAAAAATTTAAATAAAAAAAAATTACAGTCTAAAGGTTCTTGGTATTATGAGCAGTCTTTACTGGGTTATAACTATAGAATGAATGATATTTCTGCAGCATTAGGGGTTTCTCAAATAGACAAGATTGACTTTTTTGTAAGAAAAAGAAATTTAATTGCAAAGAAATACAAAGACAAGCTAGCAAATCTTCCAATAAAGTTTCAAAAAATTTTATTAAGTAACTACTCCTCACATCATCTTTTTATTATTAGAGTTCCAGCAAAAAAAAGAAGGGTAATTTTTGATAAATTGCGTTCTTCAAAAGTATTTGTCAATATTCATTATATTCCTATATATTTACAACCATATTATAAAGATTTGGGTTTTAAAAAAAATATGTGCCAAGAGGCTGAAAATTATTACAGTGAGGCAATATCAATACCAGTTTTTCCAAAACTTTCTTCGTCAGCTCAAAATAGGATAATAAGTATAATTAAAAAAAACTTATTAAGTTAATATGAGAATAGAAAAAATTAATTTTATTGCAGAAATCTCTAGCAATCATAATAAAAGCTTAAACAGAACATTGAAATTAATAAAAAGCGCAAAGGATTCTGGATTTACATCAGTAAAATTTCAGTTATTTAAAATAAACCAGTTATTTTCTAAAGAAATATTGGCCAGCTCATTTCAACATAGGAATAGAGCTAAATGGGAATTGCCAATTAATTTCATTCCAAAGATTTATCAATACTGCAAAGAGATTAATATAAAATTTGGTTGCACTCCGTTTTATTTAGATGCAGTAAAAGAGCTAGCGCCCTATGTAGATTTTTTTAAAATATCATCTTATGAATTATTGTGGAAGGAGCTACTTATAGAATGTGCAAAAACAAAAAGGCCACTGATCATTTCAACTGGAATGGCAAATTTAAAAGAAGTAAAAAGAGCTGTTAAGCTACTAAATGCAAATAAAGTTAAAGATTTAGTGGTAATGCACTGCGTGTCTTCATATCCAGCTAAAATTTTAGACACAAACCTTTCGACTATTGCAACTCTAAAAAAAAATTTAAATACCAAAATCGGCTGGTCTGACCATACTGTAAATCAAAATGTAATATATAGGGCAATATACAGGTGGGGCGTAAAAGACGTAGAGATTCACTATGATTTAGATGGTAAAGGATTTGAGTTTAGTAGTGGTCATTGCTGGCTTCCCGGGCAAGCAAAAGACCTCATCAAAAATGTAAATGAAGGTCTTGTTGCCGATGGTAAGAATAAAAAGAATCCTAGCAGGTCAGAGCTGCCCGATAGAAATTGGAGGGCAGATCCTAAGGATGGTCTAAGACCGCTAAAGAAAATCAGAAAAAAATGGGAAATAAAAAAATTTTAATAATAATTCAAGCTAGAATGAACTCAAAACGACTTCCTGGAAAAGTTTTAAAAAAAATTATGGGAAGATCTGTTCTCGAGCATATTATTTTAAGATTAAGTTTTTTTAAGAGGTATCTGGTTGTATCCACATCTGAAAACTTAAAAGATAAAAAGATAGTTGATTTTTGCAAAGAGCAAAAAATTAAATATTTTGTAGGTAGCGAACTTGATGTGCTTGATAGGTTTTATAAGACGGCATTATATTTTAAAGCAAAAAATATAATTAGAATAACAGCTGACTGTCCATTGGTTGACTGCCGTATTATAAAAAAATTAATTAATTTTTTTTTTAAGAGTAACTATGATCATGCAGGTATAGCGACCGGAGCTGGAGTTAGCAACTTAAAGTGCAATAAGTTTCCTGACGGTATGGATGCTGAATGTTTTAAATTTTCTGCTTTAAAAATAGCATGGGAAAAAGCAAAAAAAAAATTGGATAGGGAACACGTAACTCCATATATATGGAAAAATAAAAAAAAATTTAAAATTGGTATTTTGATTCCTAAAAAAAACTATTCATATTATAGATTGACTATTGATAATAACGAAGATTTAAAATTTATAAGAATAATCTTTAAAAAACTTTACAAATTGAATAATTTTTTTTCTATGGAGAGTGTTATTGATTTACTAAGGCAAAATCCGCTACTATTAGAATTGAATAAAAAATATATTGGAAAAGAAAATTATAAAAAAATATTTAATTAAAAATGATAACTGATAAAAAATTTAATTTAGCAAAAAAACTAATACCCGGAGGGACTCAGCTTTTTTCAAAAAAACCAGAATTGTTTGCTCCAGGAAAATGGCCCGGATATTATTCAAAAGCAAAAGGGGCTTATATTTACGATCTTGATAAAAATAAGTATTTAGATATGAGCATTATGAATGTTGGAGCTTGCATACTTGGGTATGCAGATAAAGACGTTGACTCTTTTGTAAAAGAATCAATCGACAATGGAGTTTCGTCAACTATTAATGCAATTGAAGAGTATGATCTAGCAAAATTGTTAATAAAACTACACCCGTGGTCATCCAGGGTTAGGTATGCCAGAGGTGGTGGTGAGGCGATGTCTATAGCAGTCAGAATAGCAAGGACATTTACAAAAAGAGAAACTGTTTTATTCAGTGGCTATCATGGGTGGCATGACTGGTACTTATCTGCGAATATAAAATCCAAAAAAAATTTAAGTAAGTTTTTATTTGATGGATTAGATCCGGTAGGAGTACCCAAAAATTTAATGAATTCATCCATACCTTTTGACGATCGAAATATTGAAAAATTAAAAAAGAAGATAAAAAACAAAGAAAATAAAATAGCTGCGATTATAATAGAGCCAGCAAGAGGAAATTCTGTGGATAGAAATTATATATTAGAATTAAAAAAAATTTCGAAAAAAATAGGCGCTATACTTATATTTGATGAGATAACATCCGGTTTTAGAATGAATGCTGGAGGTATACATATGTTGCACAATATAAACCCCGACATTGCAGTGTTTGCAAAATCGATGTCTAATGGTTATGCAATGTCGGCTATTATAGGTAAAGAAAAAGTTATGCAATCAGCAAACGAAACTTTTATATCAAGCACAAACTGGACAGAAAGAGTTGGCCCGTCTGCTGCACTAGCTACAATTAAGAAATGTATAAATTTAGATGTTTTCAAACATAATATCAAAATTGGACTCGGTATGAGAAATATTTGGAAAGAACTAGCAAAAAAACATGATTTGGAAATTGAAATTTCTGGGATTGAAACCTTACCAAGTTTTAAATTTCTAACTTCAGAAAATTTAAAAATGCAAACATTTTTTACAAGAGAAATGCTAAAACATAACATTCTTGCTTTTAGGCAGTTTAGACCATGTTTTGCTCACAAGGAATCACACTTAAGTAGATACAAAAAATATGCTGATCGGATTTTTCGGAGAATCGGAAAATTAGAGTATAAAAAAATAAAAAAAAATTCAATTGCAATCAGCTCTTTCTCTAAATTAACTAAAGAATAGATAGTGAAAATTTCGAAAATAACCTTAGGAACTGTTAATTTTGGAATGAGTTACGGTCTAAGAAGAGAGAGAAAAAAAAACCAGATTTCAGAAAAAAAAGCAGTTGAGTTAATTAAAAAATCACTAGAATATGGTATTAATTGTTTTGACACATCCCCTGATTATGGAAATGCAGAAAAGATATTAGGGAAAACTTTAAAATTACAAAAAAATATATTAATTGCAACAAAGGTAAGGATTGAAGAAAATATTCTTAAAGATAAATCTAATAATGGAAAAACATTCGAGTTTGTAAAAAAATCAATAGACAAAAGCAGAACCAATCTTGGTAGAGATCAGTTAGATTTTTTACAGATACACAGTCCTACCAAAAGAATTATAAAAAATCCTTACTTAAAAGATATATTTTTAGATTTTAAGTTAAAAAAAAAAATTAACAGGATAGGCGTCACAGTTTATACGAAAGACGAGGCTTTAACGGCAATAAATTCAGGATGGATTGGCAGTGTTCAAATTCCTTACAATTTAATAAATCAGTCTATTGATCAAAATATCCTTAAAACTGCCAAAAAAAAAGGCGTTTTTGTTTTTTCAAGATCAAGTTTTTTAAAAGGTGTTTTAACTGACAAGATAGAGATATTGCCAAAGGAATTGGAGAAAGTTAAATATAAAATTATTAGGAATTTAATAAAATTAAATATGGAAATTAACGATCTAAACAATCTTGCTCCAAGATTTGTTTTGTCAAACAAGTATATTGGAAGCGTTGTCTTTGGATTCGATAATATAAGTCAATTGAAAGAAATTACAAAATTACAAAAATATAAAATGACAAGTGAGTTTGTAAAAAGACTCAGAATTTTTAATGACAAGTCTAGACTAACAGACCCCCGATTATGGCCATTTATTTAAAAAAAAACATAGCGTTTAGATGCGAGGCATCAACAAATAATGGCTACGGTCATTTCATGAGATGCTATGCAATTGCAAAAGCACTGCAAAAAAAATATTCTTACGAAGTCCACTTTGTAATAAATAAAAATTTATATTTAAATTTATTTTTGAGAAATAAAAAAATTAAAATCACTTACATAAAAGAAAAAATAAAATCTAGTCACGAAGAGATTATTTTAGATAAATATTTAAAAAAAAATAAAATAGATTTGTTATTTTTAGATATAAAAAAAAATTACTCATTTTCTTTTTTAAGAAAAATAAAAAAAAGATTAAAAATAGCAACAATAGACGATAATAAAACAAAACGCTTGATATGTGATTTATGTTTTTATCCTCCCGTCCCTCAAATAAAAAAACTAAATTGGAAAAATTTTAAGGGTAAAAAATTTATAGGTTGGGATTTCGTTCCACTTAGAGAAGAGTTCCAAAAAAAAATTATTTTAAAAAAAACAAATTTAAAAAACATAACAATATTATGCGGTGGCTCAAATTTAAATAATTTTTTAAAAAATATTTTAAAAAAAATTGAAAGTTTTAAAGAAAAATATAATTTTTATATACTGGCAGGTTTCGAAGATTCAGCTGTCACCTACTCTCTAAAAAAAACTATTCATAAAATTTTTTTTGTAAAAGAGAGAAAAAATATTTACAAACTTGTGAATAAGTCCTCCATCATAATTGCTCCATATGGAATCACTGCTTACGAATGTGCTGCATTAAAAAAACCAACAGTGTTATTTGCTAGATCCAAAAATGACTATATTTCATCATCTATTTTTAAAAAAAACAAAATAGCAAGTATTTTTAATAATTTTGAAAATTTTAATGAAGAGCTGATTACTTCTGTTGTTAAAAAATCAACGAAATATAAAAAAAAAATTAACTCAATCTCGATGAAATTAAAAAAAGGATCGATAAACATTTCAAGAATTTTAAATAATGAAATTAAAAAAAAATAAGTACTTAATTATTTTAGCTGGAGGCAAATCTCAAATGCCACTGATTTATGCAGCCAAAAAATTAGATTTAAATCTTATAATTGTTGACAGAAACAAAGACTGCCCTGGTAAAATGTTTGCAGATATATTTATAAATTCTTCAACGGACAATCATGAAAAAATCGTCCTCTATTTAAAAAAAAAAAAAATCAAAAAAAATCATATAGCCGGAATAATTACAAGAAGCTCTGGAAGGAGCACGAAAACAATGTCCATGTTACAAAAAAAATTTAAATTAGATGGTACAAATCCAAATTCCGTTGAGACTGTGCTTAATAAAAACAAACTAATGTCATTTTGTAAAAATAAAAAGATCTTGGCTCCCTATACATTAATTAAAAGAGTAGATAAGAAAATTCCAAAGGTAGTTAATTTCCCACTTGTAGTTAAGCCTTCTTTTGCGACTATTGGCAAAACTGGGATAAGCATTGTTGAAAATAATGAAGATTTGGCACAAGCCATTTCTTTAGCTCAAAAATACACAGAAAATAAATATATTAATATTGAAGAAAAAATTGAAGGTAAAGATATTGTTGTAATTGGACTGGTTAAAAACCACAGGTTTAGCAGACTTTGTATAATTGATGAAATGAACAAAGTTGTAAAAAATAAAATTTTGAGAAATGGCTACAGAAACCCTTCTATACACACATCAGTTTTTGCAGAAAAAAAAATTAATTTAATAACAAATAAGATCGTCAAGGAATTAAAAATAAATAATTGCCCTCTAAGCATTTCTTTAAAAATAAATGATAGTGGAATAGTTTACTTAATAGAAATTAATTTGGAAATAAGTGGTGAACTTATTCATGAGAAACTTCTTAAAATAAAAAATAAAAAATTTAATAGTTTTGAATGGTATTTAAAAAATCTTTTTCTCAATTCAAAAATACGTACTCCAAAAAAATTTTTGAACAAAAGCATCTTTATTAATGATAAGATGCTTTATAACTAATAACAAATTATGAAAAAAATTTTAGTTCTAGGATTAAATTTTGACCAGTTACCCTACATAAAGGTATTAAAAAATCTTAATTATATTATTGTTGGAGTTGATCGAAATCAGAATTCTCCTGGATCGAAATACTGTAATTTTTTTTTAAATTCATCCTATACAAATATTCGTGCAATAAATTTATTTTTAAAAGAAATAAATTTTTCCAAAAAAGATCTCATTTTTACTGCTGCATCTCAGACTGCTTTTATATCCCTTTCAAAAATTTCAAAAAAATGGTGTATTAAATTTCTTTCTATAAAAACAGTGACTAGTTGCATTGATAAAAAAAAAATGAATGATTTATTGCAGAGGTTTGATATTCCAATAGCAAAAACTATTTACGTAAAAGATTTTACAGGAATAAGGGTAGATAAAAAAAAAATCTACTATCTAAAATCTGATTACGGAAAATCGCCAAAATATTGCTTTAGGATTAAAAATGCAAAATTTCCAATACTTCCACAAAAGGATGATTTTTTTAAAAGATATTTTTTATTGCAGGAGAAGTTTAGCGGAACACATTATAGGGCTAATGTAATTAGGGGAAATTTTTTTATTTTTAAAAAAATCAAAAATAAAAATATTCCAATTTTATCTTTTGATTTTCATTCGGATGAAATAAAAAAAAAATTAAAGAACTTCTTAAGTTCATTGGAATTAAAAAAATTTTTAATAAAATTTGATATAATAGTTAATAAAAAAATTTGGTGTGTAATTGATATTGGTTTTGATCCTCCAAAAAGACTGGAAAATATTTTGATTTATAAGAAAATAAATTTTTATAAAGCCTATGTATACAATTGGATTGATAAAAAAAACTTATTTGAAAATATTAAAACGAATTCATTTGCAAATTTAGAAATATCCATTAAAAAAAATGGCAATACAACAATTGTAAATAGGAAATCAAATTTTGAAAATAGCTGTAATTAAATCACTAGGTGGTAAAAAATTCGAAACTTTTTTAAAATCACTTAAATCTACCATCCCGAACAAGGGTTATGCTTTACATTTCTTTCAAGAAAAAAAAACTAGGGGGCACACTCTTAATTATATATTAAAGAAGTTAAAATTTGATGAGCATATACTTATACTTGTTGATGATTTAATTTTTCGAAAAGGTTGGTTCGAGGCATTAACTAAAAACATAAATAAAGCTGACATACTTGGCATGAGTATGCTTTATCCAGATAGTAAGATAATTCAAGACAACGGTTATGACTTAATAAAACTAAACAATCAAAGCTTCTTACAACCACTTAAAAGAGGTAAGAATTTTTCAAAAGATCTCACCACCATTAAATACACCGATTGTATCTGCGGTTGTTTTATGTTTATAAATAAAAAAGTTTTTCAATATCAAAAAAAATTTTATCCCGGTTTAGGTGCGAATAGGTGGGATGAGTTTTCATTTATTTTAAAAGCAAAAGAGAGGGGATTTAAATTGGCGACTGTCAATCATTACCTTCACCATCATGGAACAAGCACTAAAAACAATCCTAATAATAAATTTAGTTCGATTAGCTATCAAATAGAAAAAAAATTATGGAAAAAATTTGAAAAAAAATTTATTTCTTTAAAAAAAATAAGAAAAAAGGTTTCTATTGTATTAGATAGTAAGATCCACAATTTTCTATCAAAAAAAAAACGTGTTTTGTTTTATGGAGCTGGTATTCTTTCTGAAAAAATATCTTCTTTAAAAAAGACTTGTAATAAAAAAGTAATATTTGCTTCTTCAATGCCAGAAGAAATAGGGGGGGAAATTAATAACAGCCACATAATATCCGACATTAAAAAAATTAATTACACCAATATAGATACTGTAATAATTACTCCAAATGGTGTTTCAAAGACAATTTATAAGCTATTTTTTGCAACTTGGATTAAAGATAACTGGAAAGGAAAAATATATAAAGTAAAGGAATTAAAATACAACCAAAAATGGATTTATAGATTAGATGAGATTAAAAAATAAAACTGGTTCTTCCGAATTAATTGCGGCGTTAAAAAAAAATAAAATTAAAAATATTTTTGTTTACCCTGGAGGAACAATAGCTCCAATATTAGATCTAATAGAAAAAGAAAAAATAAAAATTTTTTGTAGCAGGCATGAGCAGGGTGCTGGCTACGCAGCGTTAGCTGCATCCAAAATTAAAAACAAACCCCAAGTTACGATGGTTTCCTCTGGTCCAGGAGTGACAAATGTTGTGACCCCTATCGCTGATGCATACTTTGACTCAATCCCTATGGTAGTTTTTACAGGTCAAGTTGGTCAAAAAGACATGAAAAAGTCTATTAAATTTAGACAAAAAGGATTTCAAGAAGTTGATACCCTTAGTTTGTTTAAACCAATTACCAAGGCATGCTTTCAGCCAAAAAGTCCTGAAGAAGTTTATAAAATTATTAATTTGGCTTTTGATATTTCTCAATCGGGCAGACCAGGACCTGTATTAATAGATATGCCAATGGATGTTCAAAGAGATCTTTTGAAGAAGAAAAGAATTGTAGAAAAGCTTATAACGAAAACAAAAAATTTTAAAAATGAGAAAAACCAAATTAAAAAAATTTATAATTTGTTTCAAAAATCAAAAAAACCATTAATATTATGCGGACATGGTGTTGTCCTGTCTAAAACGGAAAAAATTATTAGAAAAATTTCTTCAAAACACCAGGTGCCAGTAACAATGAGTCTTATGGCGCTTGGAGTTATTCCATCTGATAATAAACTATCACTTGGATTTCATGGTCATACCGGCAATCAAGCTGCAGGAATTGCCATTCAAAATTGTGATTTATTGATAGTGGTTGGTTCGAGATTAGATCTCAGACAGGTTGGAACCCAAAGCAAAGACTTTGCAAAAAAAGCAAAAATAATAAGAATAGATATAGATATAAATGAAATACAAAACTCCAGGGTGTCTTGTGATATAAACTTAATTGGTCCAATAGGATATTGGTTACCACTCCTATCTAGTTCAATATCAAAAATTAAAAATAACTACGTAGATTGGTTAAATGAAATTAAAAATTTAAAAAAAAATCACAAATTGTCATACAGTAGCTCTGGCAAAATTAAGCCCCAGGAGGTTATTGAGCTTTTCAATAGCCTAACTAGATATAAAAAAGTAATTTGTGTTACCGGGGTTGGTCAGCACCAGCAGTGGACTGCGAGACACTTTAGCTTTAACAACCCAAGCAGAACATGGTTCACGTCTGGTGGACATGGTGCGATGGGCTATGACTTGCCAGTTGCTATTGGAGCCCAATATACCTCACAAAAATCTCTAGTATTGTGCTTTGTGGGTGATGGGTCTTTACAAATGAATATTCAAGAACTTGCTTCCTTAAACGTATATAAACTGCCTGTGAAGATAATTGTACTGGATAATAATCGATTAGGTATTGTGTCTCAATTTCAAAAATTAAATTTTAAAAAAGATCCAACTTGTGGTGAAAAATGGAATCCTGATTTTTGCGAGTTAGCAAATTCGTACGGAATATATGCGCTTAAAGTTAAAAGAAGAAATGACCTCAAAAAAAAAATACAGAAGATTCTTAGGCATAATGGACCCGCTCTACTTCATTGCCAAATAGATAACAATGAAGAATTGTCACCTATGCTATTGGCAGGACAGACGCTTGATAAAATGTGGAAAAATGAAAAATAAAAAAAAAGTAGCCTTAATTACAGGGGGGTCTGGAGGTATTGGCTCAAACCTGTGTAAAGAACTATCCAAAAAAAAAATTATCGTCTGCTTTACTTACTTGAAAAATAGAAAAGCGGCTAAAGAAATAGCGAATGAAATAAACTTATCAGGAGGAGAATGTTATTTTAAAAAAATGGATATGAGAAGCTTAAGCTCGATAAAAAAAAATTTTAACTATTTTAAAAAAAAATGTAAAAATATTGATATATTGATAAATAATTCTGGAATATCGCAAGTAAAAGAATTTAATAAAATAACAAGTCCAGACTGGGACAGAATGTTAAATACAAACCTAAAAGGACCTTTTTTTTTAACAAAATATTTTTTATCAGAAAAAAATAAAAAGTGGTGTAGAATTATTAATATTTCGTCTATTAGCGGAGTTAAAGGTGGAAAGTACCAAGCGCACTATGCGCTTTCAAAGTCAGGAATTATTTCAATGACAAAATCTTTACATAACTTATATGGTAGAAAAAATTTTACCATAAATGCCTTAGCGCCTGGCCTCGTAAATACACCAATGATTAAAAAGGAACTAAAATTAATAAAAAATAAAAAAACAAAGGTGATTGAACCAATAAAAATTTCTAAACTTGTACTATCTCTCATATCTGAAAATAAAAAAAATATATCAGGTAAAATTTTTTTTATTTAAATGAAGACTCTGCTGATCCTAAATGCTGGAATTGAGGCCATCCCGGGAATAAAAAAAGCAAAATCCATGGGATTAAATATTGTTCTATGTGATAAAAACAAATCAGCTCCAGGATTTAAATACGCAAAATACAAAATATATAAAAGCATATATGATGATAAAAAAATAATCAAATCCTTAAGCTCAGTTTTTAAAAAAATTAAGATTGATGGGGTAATTACTTTTTCTTCTGATGCCTCATTATCAGTTTCTAAAATAGCAAAAAAATACAATCTACCAGGAAATAGTATAAATTCAGCAATATTATCGACAGACAAACTAAAGATGAAAAAAAAATTTAGGGAAAGTAAAATTCCAATTCCATGGTTTAAAGAAATTAAAGATTTAAAAGAATTAAAATTAATTATCAGATTAAGTAGATCAAAATATATTTTAAAACCAATTGATAGCAGGGGATCTAGGGGTGTTTTGCAGATAAACAAAAAAACAGATTTAGAGTGGGCCTACAATTATTGTAAATCAAAATCAAATAAAAAAAAAATAATGATAGAAAAATTTTTAAAAGGCAAACAAATAAGTACGGAAACTATTCTGTATAATCGCTCCTCATGCACTCCTGGTATGATAGAAAGAAACTATGAGTATTTAAAAAAGTTTAGCCCTTTTGTTATAGAAAATGGTGGACAACAACCTCCTGGGCTTACGCAAAAGCAAATAAAAAAAATTTCCAATTTAGCTGAACGAGCGGGAAAATGCATCGGCATAAAAAATGGCGTAGTAAAAGGTGATGTTGTTTTACATAAAGGTAGACCTTATATTATTGAAGTGGCAACCAGACTATCGGGTGGGTGGATGAGCAGTCATCAAATCCCTCTTGGTACAGGGGTAGATATTTTGAGTCTGGCAATTAAACTATCAATTGGTGAAAAAATTGACCTCAACCAAGCAAATCCTTACAAAAAACAGTCTGTTGCAATAAGATATTTATTTCCTGAGCAGGAAACTATTTTTAAGATTAAAAAAAACAAAATTAAAAAAAATCAATATATAAAAAAGTTTATGATTTATTTAAAAAATAATGAAGTTATTCCAAAACTAACAGACCATACCAAGAGAGCAGGATTTGTAATAACTGCCGCCCCAACCAAAAAAAAGGCTATACTGGAAGCAAAAAAATTCTTAGGTAAAATAAATAACATTTCAAAATGAAACTATTTATTTATTTTCATCTAAATTTGGCCTATTCTTCTATTGAAGAGGAGGAAAGACTAACAGTTATAGAGCGTTGTTACTGGCCATTGTTAAGATTAATTGAAAAATATAAAATTCCAGTAGGCTTAGAAGCTTCGGCATATACCCTTGGGGAAATTAATAGACTTGACCCAGCCTTCATTAAAAAATTAAAAATTTTAATAAAGAATAATGACTGTGATTTTATAGGAAGTGGGTTTTCTCAAATTATAGGTCCTCTTGTTCCTTGGGAAATTAACGATTTTAATTTAAAAATAGCCAATAAAATTTATTATGAATTATTAAGAATCAGGCCAAAAATAGCGCTGATTAATGAGCAGACTATATCATCTGGGATTTTAGATGCTTACTTAAAAAATGGCTATAAATCAATTATAATGGACTGGGACAATATTTTTCAATCTAACAAAAATTTAAAAACAAAACATTCTTTTTATTCTCAAAAATTTATCACTGCTAATAACAAGAGAATAAATACTATTTGGTCAAGCTCAATTGCTTTTCAAAAATTTCAAAACTTTGTCCATGGAGATCTTGAAATGAGTGCCTATCTTGATTTTTTGGAGTATTCAGTAAAGAATCAAAAAAAAGGAGCTTTTTGTATTTACGCGAGCGATTTAGAGGTAATTAACTTTAGAACAAAAAGATACACTTCTGAATCAAAAATTAATAACGATGAATGGAAAAAAATAGAGAGTCTTTTTAAAAAGCTATTAAAAAAGTATAGATTTATAAAACCTTCTGAAGTCATAAAAATTAAAAAAAATAAATCTAATTCTGTGGTTATTGACTTAAACAACCCAGCAAATCCATGTCCAACAAAAAAACAACCGAAGTACAATATTGTTAGGTGGGCTGTGACTGGTAGAAATGATGAGAAAATAAATACTATTTGTTGGAAAATTTTTTTTCATTTAAAAACAAAAAAAATAAAAAACGTTAAGTTGTGGAAAGAGCTTTGTTATCTTTGGAGTAGCGATTTTAGAACACATATAACAGAGAAAAGATGGAATAAATTCAATAAAAGAATTTTTAATTTAAAATTAAAATTATCAATAGACAGTAATCAAAAAGAAAAATTTTCTATTAAGAAGGATTCATCGGTACAAATTGAAAAAAAAAATAATAGATTAAAGATTGAAGGAAAAAACATATCTGTAATTTTTAATTTAAACAAAGGATGCTCTATTGATAAATTTTATGACAAAAGAATCGACGGTCAACATCTATTCGGAACAATACCTCGTGGATATTACAAAAGCATAGAACATAGCGCTGACTATTACTCTGGTCACCTAGTTATCGAGCCATTTGGTAGGCAAAAGATTACTGATCTAGAAAAATCAAAAATCAAAATTATTAATTGGGAAAATGGATTAATCATTTCTCTCTGCTTCAAGAACTACCTGGGCACCATTGAAAAAAAATGGTTTTTTGATGATAAAAATAATAGAATTGGTCTATATTATAAAATAAAAACAAATGCTTGCTTTGATGGTTCTATTAGACTTAATTATATAACATTAAACCCAAAAGTTTTTAACCAAGACAAAATACTACATTTCATGACCCATAATGGCGGCAATAAAATAGAAAAATTTTTAATTAATAATATCACAAATTTTGATCATGGGCAGTTCTTATCACATTTAGTTTCAGCAAATAGTGCGGTTGGAATTACCAATCAAATATTAAAAATTGGAAAAGATGAAAAAAATATTACCATAAATATTGATAGAAATTATAGTTCACAAATTGGAATGCTTTCTTATAAAAAAATTAATAAAAATAATTTTTATAGATCTTATTTTTCAGTAAAGGAACATGACGAAACTTCAAAGATGAATAAAAAATTAAATATAGAAACAAAAATATGGGTCAAAGCAAATTAAAATTAGTAAAGGATCACAAATATCCTTTTATGACTTGGATGAAAGACTTATTTCCAATTTGTAGATCTCTTACTGGGAATGGGGTAGATAAGACACTATTCTATTTAAAAAATGAAATAGATATTCAACTTAAGGTTATAAAATTTAAGACTGGCACAAAAGTATTTGATTGGAAAATTCCAAAAATATGGAATATTAAAAATGCGTACATCAAAACATTAGGCGGCAAAATAATTGTTGATTTTAAAGAAAATAACTTACATGTTTTGGGCTACTCCATTCCAATAAATACTATTATTGATAAAAAAAAACTTCTTCCACATATATTTACTCAGCCTAATCAGCCAAAACTAATTCCTTACGTCACAAGCTATTATAAAAATGAGTGGGGGTTTTGTATGTCCGAAATACAAAAAAGGAAAATGAATGAAAAAAAATATAAAATTTTTATTGATTCAACATTAAAGAATGGTGAACTAAAAATTGCTGAACATTTTATAAAAGGCAAAAAGAATAAGGAAATTTTCTTTTCTACCTATTTTTGCCATCCATCAATGGCTAATGACAATCTTTCCAGTGTAGTAATCCAATCAGCTTTGATAAAATACATTCACTCTAATTTTAAAAGTACAAATTATAGCTACAGATTTATTTTCCTTCCTGAAACTATCGGATCAATTGCCTATCTTTCCAAGAATCATAAAAAATTAAAAAGAAATTTAATTGCAGGGTTTAATCTTTCATGCGTTGGAGATGGGAGGTGCTTTAGCCATATAGAGAGTCGAAATGGTAACACATTGGCCGATATAGCCTTGGATGCTTCGTTTACAGGCAAAAAAAACAAAAAAAAATACTCATTTCTCCATAGGGGTTCGGATGAGCGACAATACTGTGCTCCTGGTATTGATCTTCCCGTATGTGGATTTAGCAGAAGCAAATACGGAGCTTATGACGAATATCACACTAGTGCAGACAATCTAAACATGGTCAATAATAGTAGTATGGAAGAAAGCTTAAAAATATTAACCACTATAATAGAATGCTTTGAGACTGGGCTCTACCCAACAACCTTAATAAAAGCAGAACCTCAATTGGGCAGGTACGGTCTTTATCCGACAATTAGCCAGAAAGGCTCATACCATAATAAAAAATTTAGCAAACTCGAGTTCATCAATCGATGTAATGTAATCGCCTATTCTGATGGGAAAACAGACATCTTTGAAATTGCAAAAAAAATTAATATGACTCTAGTTGAAATTGTAAAAGAAATTAAAATTTTAAAAAAAAACAGAATTATTAGATAAATTGCATAAATCTTTAGCACAATACGGACTTTCCTCTTTTGAAACAGAAATTACAAGAAGATCTAACTGGTTAAAAAATAATTCAGACACACTTGCTTTAAAAAATATAAAGAAAATTTTTTCCGCTTTTGATAGTGAAGAAAAACAGGAAATAACAAAAGCATACGAATTTTCCAAAGACGTAGAGTATTTACACCCTGGACTTACCAGCCAAGCATATTTTTGTCATGTGCTAAGAGTAACTTTTTTTTGTTCAAAAATAAAAACAAAAGATAAAGTAAATTTAATCAATCTTGCTCTTATGCATAATATTCTGGAATCTTCCAAGACAAGAATAGGAGGTATTAAAGAAAAATTTGGATTAAAAATCTTAAAAGAAATAAAAATTTTGACGGTCGACAGAAAAAGGGAATGGATAGGAAACTACAAAAAAAATTATTATCGAAATATAAACAAAGCAAGCACAAATGTAAAAATAGTTAAAATATTTGATAAATTAGATAATGTTTTTTTAATTAAAAATAATAAAAATTTAAAAATAAAAAAAAGATATTTAAAAGAAATAGAAGTTTTTATTTTACCCATGGTTAAAAATGAACTGCCAGATTACCTAAGTTACTTTCGTGAACTTTTATGCTTTTGCAAGTAGAGCTTAAATGAGGTAAGATGAAACATATATGAAAATAAACCTTAAAAATAAAGTTGCCTTAATTACTGGGGCAAGTCAAGGAATGGGATTTGAAATAGCAAAATGTCTAGCTATGCACGGAGCAAAAGTTTTTTTAGTATCGAGAAACAAAAAAAATTTAATTAAGGCTGTAAATATTATTAAAAAAAATAAAGGCAACGCTGAATATTGCATTGGCGATATATCTAAAAAAAAAACACACCAAAATGTTTTTAAGGCATGTCAAAAAAAATTTGGCAATATTGATATTCTTGTAAATAATTCTGGAGGACCTCCGATGGGTACAATTCTAGAGCATGATGAGAGCGCTTGGGACATGGCCATACAAACCAACATGCTAAGTGTAGTTAGGTTCTCAAAGTTAGTTTTACCAATTATGAAAAAAAAATGCTGGGGAAGAATCATCACAATAACTTCAACAGTTACCAAGGAGCCCTCTCCTGAAATGGTATTATCAGCTACAACAAGGGGTGGTCTCTCTGCTTTTAGTAAGGCTATTGCTCTAGAATATGCAAAATTTAACATAACAGCAAATAATATTTGTCCCGGCGGAGTTCTTACTGACAGGCTTCATAATCTTTTTAAAGAAAAGTCTATAAGAGAGAAGTCTGATTATAATAAATTATTAGAAAATGCTCAAAAAAGTATTGCGGCAAATAGATTCGCAGAACCAGAAGAGATAGCAAATATAGTATTGTTTTTAACTTCCGAGTATGGATCTTACATAAATGGAGTAAGTCTATCGGTAGATGGTAGCCTCACCAAGGGTTACTAGTGCAAAATTCATTTGAAAAAGATTTTTTTACAATAGCAGAAATATGCTGGAGTAAAAAAAACTATATAAATGATAATTCTTTAAAAAAAATTATCCTATTTCTCAAAAAAAAAAATTGCGGAAAAGTAAATCAGGTAAAAAAAAGGTCTGGACTAGAAAAGAACTCTAGTAACTACTTAATAACCATTAACAAAAAAAAATTTATATTAAAAAAATGGAACAAAAGCTTATCAAAAAAAAAAATTAAAAATATTTTAGACCTTACAATTTGGCTTAAAGAGAAAAAAATATTTTTTCCTGACATAAAAATTATCGATAACAACTCTTTATTTTTAGTAGATAGCTTTTATTGGACAATATTTTCCCATTCAGAGGGTAGCCATTTTTCTGGAGAAATAAAAGAATTTAAAAATTTATCTAATTCTATTGGAAAATTCTTTTCTCTTTTGTCGAAGTACCCAAAGAAAATAGATTTGGGTCCTAAATTTTACAAAAAAAAGAGTCTATTAATATTAAAAAAAATGAAAAGTAACAAAAGAAATTGGGATAGCTATTTCGGCAAAAAAACTTCTTCTATTTTAAAAGAAACATGGGGTAGTTTAGAAGAAATGTTTTTACAAAATATGAAAATTAAAAAAGTTCCACATTTGAAACAAATAACTCATTTTGATCTTCATCCACACAACGTTATAATGAAGAACAAAAGAGTAAATTGTTTTTTAGACTTTGAAGCATGTGGAGTTATGAATCCTGGATTTGGTTTGGCTTTTTCTTGTTTGAAACTTTGCAAGCAAACAATTATTTACAATAAAATTTCAAAAAAAACTCTTTTATACAAAAAATTTATCAAGCTAGTAAGCCAACACTATCCGGAAATAAAAAAAATTCAAAAATATTTTTTTTACTTTGCAACTAGTGAAGTTTTAAGACGAATACTGATTATTTTCGAGCAGAACTTAGAGTTTAAATTAAAAACTTGGAATAAAGTATTGCCAATACAGCTTGCTCATCTTGAAGAATCTAAAATTTTATTTAATAAAAAATAATAATTTTTATTTTATAGTTTAGATTTTTTGTATAATTTGTTTAAGTTGCATAATACTTAAATAGTCTCCATTTGTGTTACTACTAAAGGAAAACCCATCATTAACTTTCTTGGACTTTTTTATTCTACAATATTTATCAATTGGAAATTTAGAAAACGGTGAAACAATAGCATAGTATTTTCCCAAATCCGTGCAGTTCATTGCATCATTTTTTGTCACCATTTCTTCGTGAATTTTTTCTCCAGGTCTAATACCTATTATTTTAATTTTAGCATTTGAGCTAATTGCTTTTGCTAAGTCTATAATTTTAAAACTTTTAATCTTAGGTATAAAGATCTCACCACCTAGCATATTTCTTATTGCCCAAACAACTGCATCGATGCTCTCATTTAGGGATATGTTGAACCTGGTCATCTCTTGGTGGGTAATTGGAAATATTTTTTTTTTCTTTGATTTTAAAAACAGTGGCAAAATAGAGCCTCTGCTCCCCATAACGTTTCCATACCTAACTACTGAAAATTTTATATCTCTATTGCCAGCATAATTGGATGCTGAAGTAAAAAGTTTATCAGAACAAAGTTTTGTTGCACCATATAAATTAATTGGTGCTGCTGCTTTATCTGTTGATAGGGCAATTACTTTTTTTACAGTATTGTGTAAGCAGCCTTCAATTACATTTTGAGCCCCAATAATATTTGTTTTAATAACTTCAAAAGGGTTTTTTTCAGCAGCAGGCACCTGCTTTAAGGCAGCAGCGTGAACAACCACTTCTACATTTTCTAATGCAACTTTAAGTCTATCTTTGTCTCTAATGTCTCCTAAAAAAAATCTTAACCTGCTGTGGTACTTGGAATTAATAGAATTGAGCATGTCATACTGCTTAAGTTCATCTCTACTGAATATTACTAACCTTTTAATATTAGGGTATTTTTCTAACAAATGGTTTGTAAATGCTTTTCCAAAACTACCTGTGCCACCTGTGATCATTAATGATTTAATTTTTTTCATACAGTTTCTGTATATGCGAAAGAAACAAATATAGCAAAATCTGAAGGACTTAAAATTTTTTTATTTCTATAAAATTGATCCCAATTTATGGAAATTTTGCTCATTTTTGCTCAATCATCTCTAAGAGGTAGTGATAATTTTTTTTAATATTTTTAAATAAAAAATGTTTTTCTAAATAAGTTTTTATTTCTTCTTTAGCAAATTCTTTTTTAGAAGATACCACAAACCTTTTATATTTTGGCTTATCTAGACCGTCAGTTCTTTTTTTTGTATTTTCTTTAGAATGAGTAGTGACACAAAATTTAATAATATCTAAATCAATTGGGTAATCATAAAATTTCAATATATTGCTCATCGTCGATACTGGATTTAGACTAATAGAGTCAAAATTTATAACTATAAAGTTTTCTCTTTTCGATTTTTGAACAAAAATTGCCCAGTAAGAGATGTATTTATTATATTGCATAATTTTTTGCTCTAGGATATCTAGGCTTCTTCTTTCACTCAAATTCTCAAATCCACTTTTTACAGCTGTAGAGATAATTTGATCAAGAAAATCTCTAATTAATATTACAAACTTCGATTTTTCTAATTTAAATAATTGGAACCTAATTCTTCCCAGTGGGTATCTGCTAAAAAAAATAACACTTTTTTCAAAATTTTTTAATTTACTATAATAGTCTAACTTATTTAGCTGGAATTGATTGTAAACATCGCCCATAATTACAGGATTAGACGCAAATATTTCTTTGTTTAATATTGGATTGTGTTTGGGAATTCCATCTCCGTAATGATAATATTTTTCATAAAAAGACATAATACAAAGCCTTACAAAAGTGCTACCAGAGCTAGGAGTTGATATTAAAACTTTATAGCTAATCTGCTTAGAAAAAAGATTAAAGTTTAATAAAAAAAAATTTTTTAATTCAAAAATTTTACAACAGAATGTAAACAAAAGGTAAATACGCAAAAATATTCTATGCATTAAATTTTTCATTTATACAACAGATGCTTAGATATTTTTGCATTCAATTGACTAACCAAAACATCAATATTTTTATTAAGGTTATTTTTTAAAATTATATGAGGTTTTTTTGGTACTTCTGCCTTTATGTCGACACCAACTATATTTTTTAATTTATTATTATAAATTTTTTTTCTACCTAATTTAATTATTTTTTTTAAATCTGACTGAATATAAATTTCAACATAATTCTTAAAAATTTTTTTGTTAAGAGCTCTAAGCTCATCAAGCAAACCAACAACAGCAAAAACAACATTTATTTTCTGGCGTGTTATTAATTTGAGAAAATTAATATAGCTTTTTCCATTTTGCAACCTATCCTTTCTGCTATAGCCATTTAATTTAAAAACTTTTCTAAAGTCATCTCCGTGCAATACAATGCTTGGACCAAAACTAGTTCTAATATCATTTATAATTTTTTTAGCAAAAGTAGATTTTCCAGACCCTGAAACACCGGTAATCCAAAAAAGAATACCCTCCTTCTTATTGATATTTTTTTTCGATAATGTTGACGAGATATTTTTTGTATATTTTGGTTCTATGATTTTTCCTGACCATTTTTTTAAAACTTTAATTACATTCAGTCTTGTTTTTTTTTGAATTCCTTTCTTCCAATCATCTCCATGGACAACATACTTTGGTTTTAATAAATTTAAATTAAAACTATAGTCTAAAGTTTTTTGCTTAATAATATTAGAAATATATTTGTTGCTTTTAATGCATGCATATCTTTGTTTATAAGACTGGAAGGGTAAATCCTTATAAGATGCTATTGCTTCGTCAGTCAGTAGGCCCACCGTAACCTTTCCGTATGAAGAAGCTACCCTTAATATCTTAATATGGCCTTTATGAAAAACATCAGCTGCCATACAGACATAAACTAATTTATTATTTTTTTTTTTCATTTTAAGTTAGAAAGATAATCTTAGCCAAAAAATATAAGTTAATTTTATCTATAGTCAATTTAAGAAAATATTCAAATTATTTATAATCGACAAAAACCAAAATTGGAAGGGACGATATTAATTCTATATATAGAATAGAAGGTTTTGAAAAAAATGAAGATTGTCCCTTGGAAAATCTAATTCAAATTTATGCAAAACTACTATCAAAGCAGGAAGTTAATATAGTTTTTATAACCATTCCTTTGATGCAAACTGTTCAAATATAATAGAAAAATATAAAATCTTATGTAAAAATTTTTAATAAAAAGTGACGTCCAAAAGTTAGTAAAAAGAAAAAAAATATTTTTAAATCCAAAAATAAAAATGTATGGGACTTAGATTTAAAACCTCAATTTCCAACAAATCCCCACATACTCATGAGCAACTACTTCTCAGAAACAGTTCCGAGAATGACAAAAAAAAATTTCTCTAAAATAAAAAAACATTTTAAATTAATATCGAACTATTTAAATTATTATTTTTTGTAACTTAAAATAACTCTACAAACTTCTGGCTTGTCATCTTTGAAAATAGCAAATTTATTACTTGTCTTTAAAAACAAAATCTTAAATTTTCTTTTTTCTATTCTTTTTTTAAAGCTATCAACATTTATGAACCGCCTATAATGATCCGTAAATCTTTCGTACTTGCTTAAATATTTTCCTTGGGACATTAGGGGATCTCTATCTGTTCTAAACTCTAAAAAAATTTGACAAGAAAAATGTGTGTTATTTTTAATATTACGAAAAAAAATTTCTTCTTCTATTGAGCTAATTGCATGTAGAAAAAATCTTGCGTAGAAAAAATCAATATTGTTTTTTAAATTGATTTCACTTTTGCAAAAATCTAATTGTGAAAAAGATTTTTTTAATTTATTGTTTTTTTTAATAACTAATGAGCTCCGATCATAACCAGTGGCATTTATTTTATTCTGTAAAAAAAAAAATGTATCCCTCCCATTACCACAACCAATGTCTAGCAGAAAACCAGGAGTTTTTTTTATTTTTTTTAAGACAAATCTTGAAAAATCTGATGGTTTGCCAACTGTGCTTGCTCTTTTGTAAAAACTATTCCAATAAAATTTAGTGCCAGATGTAAAC